>Ga0114921_10000211_pt1 | contig 23974 bp, 22 predicted proteins | sample BentaG_FD_87016 | JGI IMG/M metagenome (GOLD analysis project Ga0114921, IMG submission 87016) | Deep subsurface microbial communities from South Atlantic Ocean to uncover new lineages of life (NeLLi) - Benguela_00093 metaG | ecosystem: Environmental > Aquatic > Marine > Oceanic > Sediment ... | reverse complement strand
CGGCGACGTCGGACTCCACATCACCCTCGTCGACGTCGGACTCCACATCACCCTCGTCGACGTCGGACTCCACATCACCCTCGGCAACGTCGGACTCCACATCACCCTCGGCAACGTCGGACTCCACATCACCCTCGGCGACATCGGACTCCACATCGACGGTCACGCCGGTCAATTCGGCATCTAGGGCTCCAGCCGGCACCGTGTCGGCTGCGGCGAGGACCTCCACGGTCTCCTCGGCCTCTTCCGCCTCTTCCCCTTCGGTCAGCAGGGCGGCCAGGGGGTTGCCCTCGCCGCTCCAGCCGATGGCCTCGGCCGAGGATTGATTGGCCGCGAACCAGGAACCGAGGAGTCCGGCCTTGACGCCGGGCACGGTGATCTTCGGCAAGCCCGTCAGCTTCACGACCGCGTTCAGTGAGTTGAAAATCGAACCGGCGGGACTGAGCAGCCCGCCCATCGCTATGCCGAGCTCTTCGACGTCCGTGCCGGGAGGCACGGGGAGAATCCCCGCCAGGAAGGTGAGGTCGAGTATCCCGTGGCCGTTGAAGAATCCGTCGGTCATCGCCGCGGGGATGTTGATCAGGGCGTTGACCGCATTGCCGAACTCACCGGCGCCGAGTTCGGTGACGAACTCGGAGAGCTGGTCGCCGAGCGCCAGCAGTGGGCTGACCACCAGGCCCAGCGCGCCGATGACCATTCCGCTGTTGTAGTTGGACGTGTAATCAATCAGCGGCTTGAGGCTCGCCGGAATCTCGGCTTCCACCACGCTGAATATGAGCTGGTGGAGCGCATCGAGGTTGTCTACTTGTGGTGCAATCTGATTCTCGACCAGTGCATTGGCGTTCTCAACGATGTCCTCGAAGATGTCGCCGATATCGGGCAACATCTGGACGTAGTTGTACCAATTCGCAACGACCTGCTGCACCACCGGGAACGGGGCTTCGAGGTACTGCTCGGAAAGGGCTGCGAAGTTGACTGAGGTGTTGTTGAAGACCTCCACCCAAGCCAGGAAGGGGTCAGCGGTCGTGGTCAGTTGGACCGCGGGCGAAGCCAACCTCAGGGCTCTATCGGGAAGCGATTCGGATGGAGCCGGAGCAACTGCAACTGCACCAGCCACGGCGAGGGCCGCGCCAGCCGCGGCATAGGAACGAATACTTTGGGCCATGAGAACACTCCTTGTTAGCGATGTTTACACCTAGCCCGCCCCCGAGTAGATGCTCCACCTCAAACCGTAGCTGATAAAACGCTGATAAATACCCTAAAAAACAAAAAGAACTCCCGCTGGATCATCCAGTACAGCCTGACCGTTCGGCGCCCCCTAGCCGGCGGAACAACGCCCAGGTGGTGCAGCCGTTCCACCCCTGGTTCAATCGGTTGCTGACGGTGCAGCCGAAGAAGAGGCCGCAATCGAAGAGACCCCGGCCGAAGAGGCAGCCGAGGTGGACGACGCTGCGGATGATTCATCGTCTGGCGACGACGGGGTTTCAGATACTGAAAGCGACACCGAACCGGGGGCGGATTCCGGCCAGGGCGACGCAGACGCCGCATGACAAGCCGACGAGCGGCCGAGCACTCGGGCTGCCCGTCGTGAATAACCGAAATCCAGTTGGCCCCCGCGAACTATGCGGGGGCCAACTGGCTAAGCATCGACGGGCGTGGAAGGCACTCAGGCCAGGTGGTAGAGGATCGGCATGGCGGCAGTATTGTTCGCCTCAAAGTGCGCCAGGACGTAACTCCGGAAGCTCGGTTTGAAGACGATTGCGGGCAGGATTTCGCGCAGTCTGTCCCAGCGGCAATGGTTGATCACGGTGTAGTCGGTGTCGCTGTCTGGCCTGAGCAGGATCGAGTTGTGCAGTCCAGTCTGGTCCTGGAACCAGCCGGCTGTGTATTCCCAGACCGCGAGGTTCACGTCGGTGCTATCGGCATAGAAATAGTTGATGAGGAAGACGCCGTCGCGGGTGTGGTCCACATCGCCCATGCGCCGCGCATTGTGGCCGGTGATTACCTGGATGTCGGTTGACGCGGCCTTCAGCAGCGTTTCGATCCGGCGCCATTGCGCGCTGTTCCGCAATAGCGCTGCGCCAGCAGGAGTGTCAGTCTCGACCCATATAGCGACGTCGTAGCGGGCGCGGTGCACAGCGGGACGCTTTCTTAGGAACGCTCCCTCGCCGGGTGGTCGCACCAATGTCTTCAGCACGACAGCTTCCCGGACTCCCGGCGCGGCCTTCAGGTCGGTGGCGGCGGCGCGCAATGCGCGCAGCAACCCTCGCTTGGTGCTGCTTTCGACGAAGTACCCGAACGGTGGCCTTCGGTCGACGACCGCCGCTGCCACCAGGTAGCCAAATGAGTTCGGTGCCACCAGGTCAGCTTTGGGAAAGGGGCCTGCGTTCTGCACCACGTTGAGTTCGGTGTCAGTCATTGGATTACTTTGCTCCTATAGGTCAGTGCTGTAGCGCCAGGATCGCTCGGCGGAAGTAACGATCGACCGCGGCACTGTCCACGCCGCGCAGGCCGAACACTTGCGCTCCCTGCACAATGCCGACCAGGTAGTCGGCTAGGGCGTCGATGTCGGCATCACCCGCGATCTCGCCGCTGGCGCAAGCCCGTCCAAGCGCCTTCTTGAAGAGCGCCTTGAGTGCCGCGAAATGCGATTCGACCTGCGCTCGGATCGTCGGAATGTTGCGCACAGGCTCAGTCAGGGCCCGGCAGGCCATGCAACCGTGAAGTGCGTCGGCCGTGTCGAACAACGTCAAGGTGGCGTCAAAGGCCGACTGGATGTCGTCGAGCCCACCCGTACCGTTGGCGAGGGGGGCGAGCGCAGTATCGGCGAACATCTCGCTGTATAGCCGCAGGGACATGGCGTAAAGGTCGGCCTTGCCGCCCCAGTTCTGGTAGATGGCGTACCTGTTGAGACCGCTCACCTGGACGATCTCCTCCATGGAGACCTTGTCGTAGCCCTTCTCCCAGAAGAGTCGCATCACATCAGGAAGCATCCGCGCAGCCCTTCCAGCACAGGCCTATCAGAATGGTTATTCTGATAGGCGACGCTACCGGTTGGCTCTGGTAGGTACAAGGGTGAGCTGTGACGGCCGACAACAGACGTCTGCCCGATCCCGCGCACGTTGCAGAGCCCGCGCGACTGAGCCAGCGACGGCGTCGCGGTACGCCTCGGCAAAGTATCGGATTTCGGGAAAGTGCATGGCGGACTCGATTCAACATGCTCGCAGATCGCCGGGCTCACCTGCCGAATTCAACTACGGTGTGCTGGTGAGGCTATGGACCTACGACGCCGCTGAACTGAAAGTGGTGACCAACTTGAGGGAATCCCGGACGCTGACGGCTAATTCAGAGGCGCTTTGATGGCGACGATCGTGTTCTTTCACGCCCATCCTGACGACGAGTCCATCGCCACGGGCGGGACCATGGCCAGAGCTGCCGCCGAAGGTCACCGAACTGTGCTTGTCTTCGCCACCAGAGGCGAGGTGGGTGAGGTCGACGACGGCGTGCTCGCCGCCGATGAACCCCTCGCGCGACGCAGGGAGCAGGAGTCCCACCGGTCCGCCGAGATCCTCGGCGCGGCCAGGGTCGAGTTCCTGGGCTACCGCGACAGCGGGATGATGGGTGAGGACTCGAACGACGCTGAAGGTAGCTTCTGGCGAGCGGACCCCGACGTTGCGGCCGGCGCTTTGTCCGCAATCCTGACTGACGTGGGCGCCGACGTGCTGACCATCTACGACAGCCATGGCGGGTACGGCCACCCGGACCATATCCAGGTCCACCGGGTGGGGGTCTTGGCCGCTGAACGGGCGGCGGTGGACCGAGTGTTCGAGGCCACCATGAACCGCGACCATTTTGCACGCCTGACCGAGTACGCCGGGGAGTTCGGCATCGACACCGACAGCCTCCCCGATGTGGGCACGGACCCGGACTTCGGCTCCCCTGAGTCGGCAATCACCACTGCGGTGGACTGTTCGCGTTATTTGGAGCAGAAGCGGATGTCCATGTCAGCGCACGCAAGTCAGATCGGACCGGATCACTTCATGCTGGCCATGCCGCCGGCAGCATTCGCCATGGCGATGGGGACCGAGTGGTTCATCGAGCGGGGCGCGCCTCGCTCAGCGGAGGCGCCGATGCGAGACCGACTGCTGCCTTGACCGGGACGCCTGTTCGAGACTCGTCAGATGCAGCCGTTCGCGCAGACGTCGGCAGGGGGACCGTAGACGGTCTCCGGTCCGCTGGGCATCTGGGGAACCGGTTCGCCGGCTATGACGCCCGAGTTCTGCGTGAGGTCGATGTTCTGATCGAGATCGGGTGTGATAGGCACGAAATTACACAGGAAGCTGACTGCGAGCGGGCACGGATCCCCCGGGTTGGCACCTGCCGGGGCAGCTACTCCCAGCGTCAGGGCGCCAGCGCCGACAGCGAGGACCACCGCCTTCGTCACCGTAAACACCGCGCCCTCCGATCCGACGTGCTCCCCCTCGCAACGACACAAGCGTAGACCACCGACGAACACACCCATGGCGATCCGCCCAACACGGTGACAGCAGGCCGGGCGATCATCAATTAGCAACCTCGATTCGGACGAAGGAGCAGGAAACTGATGAGCGGAAACAAAGCGTTCGTGATCGGTGTCGGGATGACGAAGTTCGAGAAACCGGGGCGTAGGAGCGGAGCCGGCGAAGCGGGCCAGGCCCCCGGCGAGGGCTGGGACTATCCGGCCATGGCCAAGGAGTCCGGGACGAGAGCCCTCGAAGACGCCGGGATACCGTTCGAGGCGATCGAGCAGGCGCACGTGGGCTACGTATACGGCGACTCGACCTGTGGACAGCGGGCAGTCTACGAACTCGGCATGACCGGGATCCCGATCACCAACGTCAACAACAATTGCTCCACCGGATCCACCGCGCTGTTCCTGGCTACGCAGTCGGTGCGCGGCGGACTCGCCGACTGCGCGCTGGCGCTCGGCTTCGAGAAGATGCAACCTGGCTCGCTGCAGGGCGGGCTCAGCGACCGCGAGCAGCCATTGGGACGTCACATCCGGGCTGAGGCGGAGCTGTTCGAGTTCGCCTTTCCTGTTGCGCCTTGGATGTTCGGCGCGGCGGGGGTGGAGCACATGCAGCGTTACGGCACCACCACCGACCAGTTCGCCAAGATCGGCGAGAAGAACCATAGGCATTCAGTCAACAATCCATACGCACAGTTCCAGGTTGAATACACCCTCGACGAGGTCAAGGCCGCGAAGATGATCTACCCGCCGGCCGAACTCATCAGGCTGCAGTGTTCGCCGACGTCCGACGGGTCCGGGGCGGTCATCGTGGCCAGTGAGGCATTCGTCGATAAGCACGGTCTGGCCGCCCAGGCTGTGGAGATCGTTGGGCAGGCCATGGTCACCGATCTCGAGTCCACATTTACCGACAAGAGCGCAATCACCGTCGTCGGCGCCGACATGACCCGCCGGGCCGCGCGAAAGGTCTACGAACAAGCCGAGATCGGCCCCACCGACATCGACGTCATCGAACTTCACGACTGCTTCTCGGTGAATGAGCTGCTGACCTATGAAGCGCTCGGACTCTGCGCAGAGGGCGACGGCGGCAAGCTCATCGACAACGGCGACACCACCTACGGCGGCACCTGGGTCGTCAATCCGTCCGGCGGCCTCATCTCCAAAGGCCACCCCCTCGGCGCGACCGGCCTCGCCCAGGCCAGTGAGCTCACCTGGCAGCTCCGGGGGACCGCCGACAAGAGGCAGGTGAAGGGCGCCAGCCTGAAAGCCGGAGTTGCACTGCAGCACAACATCGGGCTCGGCGGCGCCGTCGTGGTGACCGCCTACCGCCCCGCTGAGCGCTAGCCGGGCGGCTCGGCCAGCAGTTCTGCCAGGTGGACCCCTTGGCGCCCGGTCAGATCGAGAAGCTGGGTTCGGCAGGAGAATCCGTCGGTCAGCACCGGCGAATTCTCATCGCCCTGCCGGACGGCGGGCAACAAGTCGTTCTCCGCGACGGCAACGCTGAGGTCGTAGTGGCCGCGCTCGGCACCAAAGTTGCCGGCCAGGCCGCAGCAGCCTTCCACGACCCGCATCGCGATACCGGCACGGTGCAGGATGTCGAGGTCGGCGTCGAAACCGAGAACGGCGCGGTGGTGGCAGTGCGGCTGCACGACGGCGCTGGTACCGGACCGGTCCGGTGGTTGCCAGCCCACAGTCTCACCGAGTAGCTCAGCCAGGGTCCGTACTGACCGCGAGACCGCGACGGCGGCTTCGCTTTCACCCAGCAGGTCGGCGGCGTCACTGCGGAACACCGCCGTGCAGGACGGTTCCAGGCCGACGACGGGCATTCCGGCGTGCGCCGCCCCGGCCAGAGTGGCGACGCTACGGCGCAACATCTTGCGCGCCGTATCGAGCTGTCCGGTGGAGATCCACGTCAGCCCGCAACACAACCGACGCTGCGGGATGCGCACCGAGTAACCGGCCCGCTCGAGCACACTCACCGCGGCGATGCCGACCTCGGGAGTGAAGTGGTTGGTGAAAGTGTCCACCCAGAGCATCACCGGCTCACCGATGGAGCTCGGATGTTCAGCGAACCAACGGCGGAACGTCTGCGGAGCGAACATGGGCAAGTCACGACGCGCGTCCACACCGGCAGCCCGCTTGCCGAGCGGGGCCAGCGGCCCCGCCATCAACCGGTTGGCCGTCTGGGGCAGCGCCGAAGCCAACCGAGCCCAGCGCGGCAGCCAGCCCAGCGAGTAGTGGGTGGCCGGCCTGGGCCGGTGACGGTATCGCTGAAACAGCGCCTCGGCCTTGAAGGTTGCCATGTCCACTCCAGTCGGGCATTCCGATGAGCAGGCCTTACACGACAGACACAGGTCGAGTGACTCCACGATCTCTGGGGAACGCCACCCCCGCACAAAGGATCCGTTGGCGAGCTCCTGGAGCACCCTGGCCCGGCCGCGGGTGGCATCCTTTTCGTCTCTGGTGGCGCGAAATGACGGGCACATGACGCCGGGGCCACTGGTGACCCGGCATTTCCCGACACCGATGCAGCGATGCACGGCGGTGCTGAAATCGCCCCCGTCCTGGTGGTATCCGAACCCCAGATCCGACCGCATCGGCGCAGCGGATGCCTCCCGAAGATCGCCGTCCAGAGGGCGCGGCCGCACGATGACACCTGGGTTCAGGATGTCGTCGGGGTCGAAAACGTCTTTCACCGCAGCAAAGGTGTCTATCGCGCCCGGCGAATACATCAGCGGCAGTAGCTCACCCCGGGCACGCCCGTCCCCATGCTCTCCGGACATCGAGCCGCCATATCGGGCAACGAGTTTCGCGGCGTCGGTGAGGAACTCCCGAAATACCCGGCGTCCGTCGGCATGGTTCAGCGGGAAATCGATGCGTATGTGAACGCAGCCGTCGCCGAAATGCCCGTAGGGCACTCCCGTCAGGCCGCGCTCTGTCATCAGTTCCTCGAAGTCGCGCAGGTAGCTACCGAGATGCGCAGGCGGGACGGCGGCATCCTCCCAGCCGGACTTGCCGGCCGGGTCGGTTGCCCGGGCCGCGAGTCCGGCACCGTCTTCCCGGATCTTCCACAACGCAGCTGCCGCGCTCGGATTCCCGACCACCCAGCCCTGCGTGGCGTCCGCTGCGGCGAGTGCGGCCGCGGCGCGGTCGGCGACCTCGGCCTGGTCGTCTCCGCACAGCTCGACCAGCAGCCAACCCCGCCCGGCCGGCAACTCGGGCACCGCCGCGGCACCCTTGCGGGTCCGAACCACATTCACGATGCGGGCATCCAGGCCCTCCACCGCGACCGGGCGGAACGGCAGCAGTCCGGGGACGGCGTCGGCGGCAGCGGGCATATCGGGATAGCCCACGACCAGCAGCAGGCGGGAGACTGGTGCGCGCACCAGTTTGACCGTCGCCTCGCGCAACAGGCCCCAGGTGCCCTCGGTCCCGACGAACGCCTTGGCCACGTCGAAGCCACGCTCGGGGAGTAGATGTTCCAGCGAGTAACCCGACACCTGCCGGTTGAATCGGCCGAATTCGGTGCGAATCACACCAAGCCTGGACGCGACCAGTTCGTCCAACCGGGACAGGGTGGTCGAGGTGGCACGGTCGGCACCCTTGGCCACCCGTAGAAGCTCACCGCCTCCGGTCACCAGTTCGACCGCGACGACGTTGTCGGCGGTGCGTCCGTACCCCAGGGCCCGCGAACCGCAGGCGTTGTTGCCGATCATTCCACCGATCGTGCATCGGCTATGGGTAGACGGGTCGGGGCCGAAACGCAGGCCGTGCGGGGCGGCGGCCCCCTGCAGGTCGTCGAGTATCACACCAGGTTGCACGATCGCGGTCGCCGACCCGGGATCGATACCGAGGATGCGGTCGAGGTGACGAGAGAAGTCGAGCACGACGCCCGGACCTACCGCGTTGCCGGCGATCGAGGTACCGGCGCCGCGCGCGGTGAGCGGAACCCCCAGAGCACGGCCCACCTCGATGATTGCGCCGATCTCGTCCGGTTCCCGGGGAAAGGCCACGACATCGGGCAGCACACGGTAAAGCGACGCGTCGCTGGAGTATTCGGCACGCCGCCGGGTCGAAGCGTCGACCTCGGCAACGCCGGCGCGCCGCAAGGTGGCCACGACGTCGGCTGACTCGGGGTAGCGAAAGTTATCCGCCACGGCGCGTTCGGGGGCCGGGGGGCTCCTGGAGCAACCGGACTCCCCGGTCAGGGGCGGCTACCGAAACCCGATACATCATCAACGCGATTATCTCTCAACTGCATCAGAACGTCGGTCTTCGAGGAACTTCCCGATTTTGGGTGCCTCTATCAGCGTGGCGGCCCCGAGCGGATACCCGGATCAGATTCCGGGTTCGATCCGGCAAGCCTGGTATCAGTGCTGGTTTCGGGAGAGTCGCTGATCAGCAGGCCGCCAGATACCCACTGGATGGTGATCGTGGCCTGCGGCAGATTGGTCCGCAGCTCGTCCTGCAGTGCGCTGACGTCCGGTTCGACGGACCCGATCAGTGTGACGGTGATCTCGTTGGCGGTGCCGCCCCCGGAGATGTTCAGGACCTCGGTGTCCGGCTCTGTCGAGGACCACGCGGTCGTGGTCTCGCGGGCAGCGACCAGTGCGGTCTCGATGTCATCTGGCTCGGTGGCCCCGGGAGTGTAGGTCCAGGCCAGGCTCACCGGTATGTCCTGCTTGAACTGTGCGCTGATGAGACCGGCCAGGTAGTCCGAACTCTTGGGTGGAAGGGGCCCGGCAGTGGAGATCACCAGCGTGCCGGACTGATAGCTGAGCCCTTGCAACGTCAACGATTGCGCCACCAGCCACTTTTCGACGACCGGGCTCAGATCGCTCAACGGCAGTTGCGGTGCTTCCTTCTCGATGTGCTCCGGGTCCTGCATCGGAATCCACCCCAGTTGCACGGTGACTGGGTAGCCCAGTGCCCGGCTCAGAGCGACGGCGACATCCCCTACCGGTGGCGGTGCGGTCTCGCCGGTCACGTCCGCACGAACGGTACCGCCGGAGATGGTGGTGTGGCTGAGCCTACTGCCGGGGCCCAGCAGACCAGTGATGGTTTGGGTGGCGACCTTGAGATCGTGCGCCCGGCCGCTGAGCGCGATGAACCGCGGTGTCAGGATCAGCGTGACCGCCAGCGTGCACAGGGCGGTCACGACCACCGAACCCACGATCCAGCGGCGATGCGTGCGGAATCTGTGTCTGGGGACGAAGCCGGTCAGGAGAAACACCACCGCCGCCATCAACACGATGCCGATGAGGTTGGTCAGAAATAGCAGCGTGGCGCCACGGGCCAACTGCGGTTGCCCGTAGCCCAACAGCACACCGATCGCCGCCAGCGGCGGCACGAGTGCAACAGCGACCGCGACGCCCGGCAGCGCGCCGGAGATTTTCTTGTGGACGGTGGCGTATGCACCGGCCGCACCGGCTCCCAGCGCGACCAGCAGGTCGCGGATGTCAGGGCTGGAGCGTTCGACAACTTGGGAGGGCAACTCGGTGGCCGCACCGGCCAGCAGGGTGGCGAACAGCCATCCCACTGCGATGGCGCCCAACGCAGACAGTGAAACCAGCAGCAATCCGGTGAGCAGCCGCCGTCCCCATCCCATGATCAAGCAGGCAGCAATGCCCATGATGGGCGCCATCAGGGGGGCGATCATCATCGCGCCGATCACGACCGCGACGGAGTTCTGCACCAGCCCTATCGACGCGACCATGCTGGACAAGAACATCAGGACCGCGAATCGCCATACTGCCGTCGCCGAGGGCGCCACCATCAGGTGGTCCATGGCTGAATGCCGGTCCTCGATCGAAAGTCGCCGCAGCGGCCAGCGAAAGTGCCGGCCGCGCGACGGCGTCGCCGTACCGATACTCGCTTGCCGCATCGATTTCAATCCTGTCCGTGGACGCAAAGAGGTGTCGGGGGTGCGGGCCCGCAAGGTGTCCGCCCGGTGGCACATCGTGACCGTACGACTGGATGGCTACCACTTCATCCACGAAAAACCGGGGAGGCTCGCACAGATTCGGGTGCCGCCGCCCGAACCGACGCCGCGACCGTCCTCACCGGCAGAGCCAGCGCCCCGTTCTCGACTATGGCGTGCTGTTCCCGAGATCAGGTTGGCGGGACAGGTGCTTCTGGATCGTGTTCACCAGTAGGCCAGCGCCTGCTCGAAGGCCCGGGTCAGCAGGGCGTCGTCGACCTCGACAGGTGCGTTTTTCAGTAACCGCTGTTGGGGCCGGGCCCGGTCGACCAGAGCGGGTGCATCAGCCCGGTGGTACCCCACGCCAGCCAGACCCCCAGGCATGCCGACACTGCGCATGATTCGGATCAGCTGTTCGGCCAGGACGTCGCCTGCTTCGCTGTGGGCCGCGCCGTCCTCAGCGTTTGCGCCGAGCTGCCGCGCCGCGTCAAGGTGCCGGGCTGGATCTGTATGGGAGGTCAGCCGAAAGACGGACGGCGCGTTGAGAATCACCGCCATGCCATGAGGTACCAGGGGTTCGGTTCCCGGGTACCCGCTGGGGTGAAAATCGCGCACCTGACCGGCCACCGCGTAGGCCATGGCGTGCGGGATATGCACCCCGGCGTTGCCGAATGCAATGCCCGCCAACGTGGCCGCCCACATGGTCTGTTCCCGGGCCTCGCGATCCGATGCGTCGTTCACGGCACGCTGCAGATACCGGCCCAGCAGTCGCAGGGCTTCCCGGCTACCCAGGTCGCTCCACGGGTTGGCGCCTTGGCTCATAGGGCGCTGGATCGGCCGATGCGGCGCCGCGCGCCGGTCGAAGGGGCGGGCGGTGTAGGACTCCAGAGCGTGCGAGAGCACATCGAGTCCGCTGCACGCGACGACGTTGGCGGGCAGGGTGTCAGTGCTTTCCGGGTCAACAAGCGCTTCGGTGGGGCGCAGCGCGGGAGAGGCGATTCCGGTCTTGGCCGACATCGACAGCAGATCGAAGATCGCGATGCCGGTGACCTTACTACCCGTGCCTGATGTCGTGGGACATGCGATGTGCGGCCGTAGCGGGCCCGGCACGGGCGTTCCCGCCCCGACGGGTGCGTTCACGTAGTCGAGGAAGTCGGCGGGATAGCTCGCGTAGAGGTTGGCCGCTTTGGCGGTATCGAGAACCGAGCCGCCGCCAACGGAGACGTAACCGTCCGGTTGGACCTCGGAGGCGAAAGCTGCTGCTTTTCGCAACGATTCATCGGTGGGTTCCACGCGCGCTTCGGTGAAGCACACGACGTCGATACCCGATTCGCGCAACGACCGGGCAACCGTGTCGAAGACGGCGAGGCCGGAGACGACGGCATCGGAGAACAACGCCACCCGGGTGATGCCCAGGGCTCGTGCCCGATCACCGACTTCCCGCAGACATCCCCGGCCGAAGGTGACCCGGGAGGCGTCGACGGTGAACGCGGTATCGAATTCGTCGGCGGCATTCGGGTCGGCGGGATTCTGGCCGGCGGGATTCTGGCCGGCGGGATGGATGTGCTCGCAGCAGCTCATGGGACAATTCTGCAGTTGTCAGGTCCGGATAGGAACAGCGGCCGACAGGGGCGCCAGCACCGAGAAGTAACGTGTGGGCGCTCAACCCGATAGCCTTCATACTATGGCCCCTTTGCCCCGCATCAAGATCGCCGTCCTCAGCGCGCTGGTGGCCGGAGGCGCTCTGGCCGCCGCCGGTTCGGCCGGCGCGCAGCCGGCGCCGGTGGATCCGGCGCTGCCGCCCGGACCGGGGGCCGCCGCACCCGCACCCAACCAAATCTTCACCTACACACCTATCGGGGAGGAAGCCGCCATCCCGGGCCCTGCCCCCGCACCCCCGCCGGTCGGTGCCCCATTCGTCGCGCCGGTGGAGAACGGCAGCTTCGACAACACCGGTCAAACCAGTTATCTGCGCGAGTTGTGGAATATGCGCAACTCCAACGACTTCTTCGAGGCGCTCTACCCGTCGCAGATGGACCCGGCAATGGCCGATGCGATGGGCGTGCGGCAGATGCCGATGCTGGCCCCGGGCGAACTGCCTCCGGGCGTCGTCCCGAACGCGGCCCTGCCCGGGGCACCGGCTGCGCCGGCTCCCGCTCCCCCTCCGGTGTGGCCGCCGGTGGGCATGGTGCCGCTCCCCACGCCGTAGGACCTGCGGCAAGACGCCGATCCCAGAGCTGCCGCGGATGATCGCTGCGGCGCTGGGCTGATCTAATGTTGCGGTGAGCAGCCAACAGCCCGCCGACCGGGAAAGCCACGCCGCCTTCGCCCGAGTGGGGTCGGCCTACTATCCGGTTCTCGTCGCGGTGTTCACGGCACTAGTGATCGTCTCCAACGTCACCGAGACCAAAGGTGTGGCCTTCGGGCCGATCATCACCGACGGCGGGTTCATCGTGTTCCCCCTGACCTATGTGATCGGCGATGTGCTGTCGGAGGTGTACGGGTTCAAGGCCGCGCGCCGCGCGATTTTCACCGGGTTCGCGATGAACATTCTTGCTGCAGCGGCGTTCTGGGTGACTATTTATCTACCCGCTGCCGACTTCTACGAAAACCAGGAGCACTTCGAGAACATCGCCGGTGCCTATACCGGGCTGATCGTGGCAGGGCTGGCGGGTTTCATCGTCGGTCAGACCCTCAACGCCTGGGTGGTGGTCCTGATCAAGGAACGCACCAAGGAGAAATACCTGTGGGCCCGGCTCATCGGGTCGACGTTCGTCGGGCAGTTGGGCGACACGGTGGTGTTCTGCGCCATCGCGGCAAGCGTCATCGGCATCACCAGCTTCGGCGATTTCGTCAACTACACGGTGCTGGGATGGCTCTACAAGACCGCAGTGGAGATACTCCTGCTCCCCATCACCTACCGAGTGATCGGCTTCATCAAGCGCCGCGAGCCGACCTATCTGCCCGTCCCGTGACCCGTCGGTGGCCCAAGTGATGCGGTGGCCCAAGTGATGAAGGCAATGCATACGGGCGGCCTTAACAGCGTTCTCGACTACGGCGATCGGGCACTTCTTCTCACGTTCGACGGCACCACAGAGGTTCTGACGTGGACCGATGCACTACGGGCGGCCGGTCTGCCGGGCGTCGTGGACATCGTCCCGGCGGCCCGGACGGTTCTGCTGAAGCTGGCAGCATCCCGGTATCAGGCCTCCACCCGGCAGCAACTCACGCAGGTGCGGCCAAGGATTGCGGCGGCCGCCGAATCGGTCGGGCGGGCCGACATCGTCATCGACGTCACCTATGACGGCGAGGACCTCGCGGACGTGGCCCGGCTGACCGGTCTGACGCCCGACGAGATCGTCACAGCGCACACCGGACGATGCTGGCGTGTTGGATTCAGCGGTTTCGCCCCGGGTTTCGCCTACCTGGTGGGCGGTGACGAACGACTGTCCGTGCCCAGAAAATCGGACCCGCGCACCAAGGTGCCCGTCGGCTCGGTCGGGTTGGCCGGCGATTTCAGCGGCATCTACCCGCGGGAGTCTCCCGGCGGCTGGCAGCTGATCGGGCGCACCGCGGCCGTGATGTGGGATCTCGACCGGGACGGCCCTGCGCTGCTGACTCCGGGTATGTGGGTGCAGTTTCGTGCGGTGAGTTCGTGAGCGCAGCTTGCGGAGCGAACCGACAGCCGATGCGCGGAGCGGCGCTGGAGATCCTGCAACCGGGCCCGCTGGCCCTGGTCGAGGACCTCGGCCGGCCGGGGTTGTGCCACCTGGGTGTCACGCGCTCGGGAGCGGCCGACCGGCGGTCGCACACCCTGGCCAACCGGCTGGTCGGCAACCCGGATGACCGAGCGACCGTGGAGGTGACGCTGGGCGGGTTCGCCGCCCTAGTCCGCGGCACCGGCCAAGACGCCGTGACGATCGTCGTGACCGGCGCTGACTCCGAACCCACTGTGAACGGAGTCCCTGTCGGTACCAACAGCGTTCATCACGCCCGGCCGGGCGACGTGATCTCGCTGGCGCCGCCGCGAGCAGGCCTGCGCTCGTATCTGGCGGTGCGCGGCGGCTTCGACGTCGCCCCGGCGCTGGGCTCGCGCAGCTACGACGTGCTGTCCGGGATCGGCCCGCCACCGCTGCAGCGGGGCGATGTGCTGCCCATCGGCGAGCCTGGGGCCGCTTTCCCCGAGCTGGACCAGGCTCCGGTGGCCGCAGTTGCCGAAGACGTACTTGAGCTGAGGGTCGTGCCGGGCCCGCGCGACGACTGGTTCGCCGACCCCGACATCCTGGTTCGGACCAACTGGCAGGTCACCAGCCGCAGCGACCGGGTGGGCACACGGTTGATCGGGACGGCGCTGGAGTACCGCCGGCCCGAACGCCAGCTGCCCAGCGAGGGAGCCACCCGGGGTGCTATCCAGGTTCCGCCGAACGGACTTCCGGTGATTCTGGGTCCCGACCACCCGGTGACCGGGGGCTACCCGGTAGTCGGCGTGCTGGTCGACCACGACATCGACCAGGTCGCCCAGGCCCGCCCCGGTCAGACGGCGCGGTTGCATTGGTCACGGCCCAGGCGGCGCTCGGGCGGTATTGCCAGCTGACCTGCCGGTGCGCGCTGCGGCCGGCCGGTATCTGACACGCGACTCCGCCGCGGTGGTAGAACCGGTGGTGTGCGTGCCCGCCTCGTCCACACCTCCGATCTCGACGACGAGATGCGCGAACATGCCCGCTTGATGGTGATGGAAGCCTTCGGTGCGGCTCCTGGCGGCGCGTTCACCGACGCCGACTGGGAGCACGCTCTCGGCGGGATGCATGCCGTGATCTGCCAGCGCGGCGCGCTGATCGGGCACGCGGCGGTCGTGCAGCGGCGACTTCTCTACGGTGACACCGCGCTGCGGTGCGGATACGTCGAGGGCCTCGCGGTAAGAGAGGACCACCGCGGCCAGGGGCTGGGAAACGCGCTGATGGACGCCGTCGAACAAGTGGTGCGGGGCGGATACCACGTGGGCGCGCTGGGTTCGAGCGACCTGGGCAGGCCGCTGTACACCGCCCGCGGGTGGCTGCCGTGGGCCGGACCGACATTTGTGCTGGCGCCCGATAGACCGACCCGAACCCCCGACGACGACGGCTCGCTGTTCGTCCTGCCCGGCGAACTGCCGCCCGGCGTGATGCTCGACACCACCGCGGCGATCACCTGCGACTGGCGCAACGGCGATGTCTGGTGACATCACAAGACCGGCGACTTCACAGCGAGGGCACCGAGGCGGTGAGCGGAAATTCATCGCCTGAGCGGGGGAGACACCCGCGCGCAACCGCAGCTTAACCACGACGAAACGCCACCTGAATAGACAGTGGGCATGAGGGAGCCGGACTGGTCACCGCTCACCGGATTCCGGGTGGCAGTGACTTCAGCGCGGCGCGCCGACGAACTCGGGGCACTGCTGAAACGCCGCGGCGCAACGGTGACCAGCGCGGCAGCGATCGAGATGGTGGCGCTGCCCGATGACGACGAACTGCGCGAGCACACGCAGTCGTTGATCGACACCCCACCCGACATCGTCATCGCCACTACCGGAATCGGCTTCCGCGGCTGGATCGCAGCGGCTGACGGGTGGGGGCTGGCCAACGAGTTGACCGTGGCTCTGGGCAAGGCTCGCATCGTTTCCCGCGGCCCGAAAGCCACCGGCGCGCTGCGTGCGGCCGACCTGCCCGAGGAGTGGTCGCCCGAATCGGAGTCCTCCCGCGAGGTCCTGCAGTATCTGGTCGAGGGCGGCATCTCCGGGACCCGCATTGCTGTGCAATTGCACGGTGCCACCGCGGAATGGGACCCGTTCCCTGAATTCCTCGACGAACTACGCTCAGCCGGGGCGGAAGTGGTGCCGATCCGGGTCTACCGCTGGCATGCGGCACCGCGAAACGGCGAGTTCGATCAACTGGTAGCCGGTATCGCCGAAGGGAAGTTCGACGCGGTCAGCTTCACCTCAGCGCCCGCAGTCGCGTCGGTACTGATGCGCGCCGAGGAGCTGGGCATCGAGACCGAAGTGCTCTCGGCGCTGCGCAGCAATGTGCACGCGATGTGCGTGGGCCCGGTGACGGCGCGGCCCCTGGTGCGGCTCGGCGTGCCGACCTCGGCTCCGGAGCGGATGCGATTGGGAGCGCTCGCTCGCCACATCACCGACGAACTGCCCTTGCTGCAGTCGCGCACGATCCACGTCTCGGGCCATCTGCTCGAGATCCGCGGCAACTGTGTTCTGGTCGACGGTGTGGTCAAGGCGCTGTCACCGGCGGCCATGGCGACGATCCGGGCTTTGGCGCACCATCCTGGCGCGGTGGTGTCGCGGGCCGACCTGCTGCGGACGCTTCCGGGTAACGGCACCGACACCCACGCGATCGAAACGGCCGTGCTGCGGCTGCGAGCCGCGCTGGGCGACAAGAAGATGGTGTCCACCGTGGTCAAACGTGGTTACCGGTTGGCCGTCGACGAGGAGCCTGAGTCGTGAACTTCCTCCTCGTAGCGCACGGAACCCGCAAGCAGCAGGGTGTGTCGCTGATCGGCGACCTGGCAGCACAGGTCGCCGACGCGTTGGCTCGACCGGTGGACGTCGCATTCGTCGACGTGCTCGGCCCGACACCTCGCGAGTTGTTGAGCGCGACGCGGGACCAGCCGACCGTGCTGGTGCCCGCCTTCCTGGCCAACGGTTACCACGTCAGCGGCGATGTCCCGGCGCACGTGCAGGCCAGCGGGCACCGCGACGTGACCATCACCCGCGCCCTTGGCCCCGATCCACAGCTGATCCGGGTGCTGGTCGACCGGCTGATCGAATCCGGTTGGCGACCCGACGATGCGGTGCTCCTCGCTGCGGCGGGAACGTCGGACCCGGCAGCAATGGGCGATCTGCATACGACAGCGACGTGGCTGTCGGCGACGATCGGTTCGCGGGTCGAACTGGCGTTTGCCGCCACCGGCGAGCCCAGGGTGGCGGATGCCGTCGCGGCAATGCGCGGGCATCACCGGGGCAGACACGTTGTCGTCGCGTCATACCTGCTGTCCGAGGGCCTGTTCCAGGATCGGTTGCGTAGCAGCGGGGCCGATCTGGTGACAGACCCGCTGGGCAGGCATCCGGGGGTGGCCCGCTTGATCGCCAGCCGGTTCCTTCGGACTCGCGCCTCGACAAGAGGAACTCCACGGCGAAGAACCAGTCAGGCTTCTTCCGGCGTGTTGTCGACCTTCGCGTAGTAACACCTTCGCGTAGTAACAAAGGACACAGGCCCGTCGACTCATTCACCGGATCGAGGATGGGCGGATAGACGGCACAGCGTTCTCCGACGATCGAAGTGTGCTTGGGGCGCTCCTTGTCCAACAGCGTTGGCGCTCAACGTGCTTACAATCAGCGGATGACGAGGATCCCCATCCTTATTGCTGTCGCGCTGTTGGTCGGCGCCTGCAGCGGTCGGGGGCCCGCAGCCTCCACCGTCGGTCCAGAATCCGGGGACCGCAAGGCACGGAGCCAAGCTGTGCTGGACGGCGCAATCAACGCTGAAGGTCCTGGCTGTTCGGCTGCAGTCGGTGTCGAGGGGACGGTGGTCTGGACAGGGGTTCGCGGCCTTGCGGACTTGGCAACCGGCGCCGCGATCACCGCGGACACTGTGTTCGATATCGCCTCGGTGTCAAAGCAATTCACCGCCACCGCAATTCTTTTGCTCGTCCAGGAGGACAGGCTTGCGCTTGACGACCCGCTGTCCGGTCATCTACCCGGGCTCCCGGGTTGGGCGGACCCGGTCACCGTCGCGCAGTTGTTACACCAGACCAGTGGCATTCCGGACTACATCGGGCTCCTCGAAGAGGAAGGGGTCGAAGAAAATGGCCGCGCGACGCAAGCCGACGCTTTGACTGCGCTGGGGACCGTGCCGGAACTGGACTTCGAGCCCGGGACCCAGTTCGAGTACTCCAACTCCAACTACATACTGCTGGCCGAGATTGTCAGCGAAGTCTCGGGCCAACCACTGCCGAAGTATCTGAGCGTGAACATCTTCCAACCACTCGACCTCGCGATGGTGTTGGATCCGGCGGGCACGACTCCCAACGAGGCGTTGCCGTACGCGCGGGACGGCGGGGGATACCTGGTAGCCGACTCCTCCTGGGAGCAGATCGGCGACGGCGCGATCCAGACCACGCCAAGCCAACTCGTCCGTTGGGCAGACAACTACCGAACCGGCAAGGTAGGCGGCCGGGCGTTGCTCGACGCACAACTGGCCGGAGCGGTGCCCGACGGCGCGCAGCGCTATGGCGCCGGGATCAGCTTGCTGCCCGATGGCTCAATCGGTCACGAAGGCGCTTGGGGCGGATTCGTCTCGGATTTTCGGGTCAGCAGCGACCGGCGAACGTCGCTGGCGATCAGCTGCAACATCGACGACCAGGACACAGGAGTGCTGGTGAGCGCACTAGCGCAACTCTGGATGTAGTTGTCAGCCGCATTCCAGCAGCCCCCTCGAGCACGATCCTGCTGCTGGAACGCTGTTTCGCCGATAGATCTAAGGGTGTGGCGTCTCAGAAGGCGGCAGGCTCGCCACCAACGGGGTGTCGGCTCCGACGCGGCCCACCTGCTCCGCACCGCCCGGATCGCCCAGAGGTGCGTCCCGACCAGCCAACGTCGAGGTGAAGAAGGCGGCGTTGTCCTCGAGGTACTCCGCCTGCTCGCCGGGCAGGTCGGCCTCATAGTAGATGGCGTCCACCCGACAGGCGATGCTGCATGCGCCGCAGTCCACGCATTCGTTGGGGTTGATATACATCGCCCGATCGCCCTCATAGATGCAGTCCGCGGGGCACTCCTGCACGCAGGACTTATCGACGATGTCCACACACGCGCTGCCGATCACGTAGGTCATGGCGGCGAATGTATCGCCTGCGCCCGCCCAACGCATGGGGCCAAAAGTCCCTTTCTTCGGTGGAATCTGCCCCGCCTATGCGGCTGTCCAGCGGCAGTAGTTCGCGTGAGTCCCTGCTCAGCTGTAGTTTCGGCGAGTAATTCAGGAGCCGATCTGGACGTCGCCATCGGGGGTGACCCGCGTCACGTATACCGGCAGAACCACGTCGGGATCGTCGAGACAAACGCCGTCGTCGAGGGCAAAGCTCTGCTTCTTCAACGGAGACTGCACGGTTGCGCGGCCTGCGCGATCACCGACGATGCCCCGCGACATCACCGCGGCGCCGCAGAACGGGTCGATGTTGCCGACCGCGTGCAGCGTTCCGTCGTCGAGGCGGAACAGCGCGGCCTGGGCACCGCCGGCCAGCAGCACCCCGACACCCCGGCACGGCAGCAGGAAGTCGTAGGCGCAGGCAGTGGTCCAGGCCCCAATGTCGTTTCCCTGGATGTCACTCACCCCGATGTTGTTCAGCAGGGTCATAGTTCAGCCACCCCCCGCAGCGTCGGCATGCCGATCAGGGTCGGCACCTTGCGCCCCGAGCTCTCGGTGAAGGTCACCATGGGGTCGGCAAGGCCGGGTGCGTTCACGAACGAAAGGAATCTGCTGAGCTTGTCGGGATCCTCGAGCACGCCCTTCCACTCACACGCATAGCCCTCGACGTGGCGGACGATGGCGGCCTCGAACTCGGCGGCGAGACCCAGCGAGTCGTCGCACACCACCTCCCGAAGGTGCTCCACGCCCATCTCCGCCACCCAGGGCGCAGTGCGTTGCAGCCGGTCGGCGGTACGGATGTAGAAGACCAGGAACCGGTCGATATAGCGCACCAGGGTGTCGTCGTCGAGATCACCGGCCAGCAACTCGGCGTGCCGCGGCGTCATACCACCGTTGCCACCGACGTAGAGGTTCCAGCCGGTTTCGGTCGCGATGACGCCAACGTCCTTGCCGCGCGCCTCCGCACACTCGCGGGCGCACCCGGACACGCCCATCTTGATCTTGTGCGGAGCACGCAAACCCCGGTAGCGCAGCTCCAGGTTGATGGCCATCTGCACCGAATCCTGCTGGCCGTAACGACACCAGTCGCTGCCGACACAGCTCTTGACGGTGCGCAGCGCCTTACCGTAGGCGTGCCCGGATTCCATGCCGCCCTCGACGAGCCGGCGCCAGATCTCGGGGAGCTGGTCCACCCGCGCCCCGAACATGTCGATGCGCTGACCGCCGGTGATCTTGGTGTACAGCCCGAAATCCCGGGCGATCTCGCCGATCAGGATCAGGTGTTCGGGGCTGATGTCGCCGCCGGGCACCCGGGGCACCACCGAGTAGCTGCCGTTTTTCTGAATGTTGGCCAGGAAGTGGTCGTTGGAATCCTGCAGCGAGGCCTGCTCACCGTCGAGGATGTGCTCAGAGCTCGTCGAGGCGAGAATAGACGCCACCACAGGCTTGCAGATGTCGCAACCTCGTCCGGTGCCGAACCGTTCGATCAGCACCGAGAACGTTCGGATCTCGGTGGCCGAGACGATCTCGAACAGCTCAGCTCGTGACTGGGCGAAATGTTCACACAGCGCCTGGGACTGCTCGACGCCCTCAACTTCCAGCAACTGCTTGAGCAACGGCACGCACGACCCGCATGACGTGCCCGCCTTGGTACAGCTCTTCAAGGCGGGCACGTCCGCGCATCCGCAGGCGATCGCGTCGGTGAGATCACCTTTGGAGACGTTGTTGCAGGAACAGATCTGCGCGCCTGCGGGCAGTGCGCCGACACCGAGCCCCGTGCCACTTTCTGGCCCGGCCGGGGAGATGAGCGCGAGCGGATCACCTGGGAGTCTCTCCCCGACCATCGGGCGCAACAGGCCGTAGGCAGACGCATCGCCGACCAAGACGCCGCCGAGGAGGGTCGTGGCGTCATCGGAAAGCACCAGCTTGGCGTAGGTCTGGTTCACCGGGTCGTTGACCACCACCTGCAGGCAATCTGGCGCGATACCCATCGCGTCGCCGAAACTTGCCACGTCCATACCGAGGAGCTTGAGTTTGGTGGACATGTCGGCCTCGGGGAAGTCCGCGGCGCCCCCCAACAACCGATCCGCCACCACTTCAGCACTGGTGTATCCCGGGCCCACCAGGCCGTAACACCGGCCCTCGATCGCAGCTACTTCACCGACTGCATAGACGCCGGGTTCGCTTGTCTCGCACGATAGGGCCGTGAGTACACCACCTCGGTCGGCGATCTCGAGCCCCGCATCGCGGGCCAGCTCGTCACGGGGCCGAACACCCGCGGCGAAGACCACCAGACCGGCGTCGATGAAGGTCCCGTCGCTCAGCGTCACCCGCACGCAGTCGTCCTCGGCGGACCGCCGGACCGGCCGGTTACGTTGGGTCGGCTGGATCGAGCTGGTCCCGACACCGGTGTGCACGGTGATGCCCAACCCGGTGACCATGTTGCCCAGCAATGCGCCGCCTGCTTCGTCGAGCTGGTGAGCCATCAACCGGGGCGCCATCTCGACAATGTGAGGTTGCAGCCCGAATCCTCGAATTGCGTTCGCGGCCTCTAGTCCCAGCAGGCCGCCGCCGACCACGACGCCGACCGGCGCTCGACCGCCCTCCCGGGCGCGCAACGCGCCCGCGCGGATCGCGTCGAGGTCGTCAAAGGTTCGGTACACGTGGCAGTGCGGCAGGTCGCGGCCGGGCACCGGCGGCACGAAAGCGTACGACCCGGTCGCCAGCACCAGCGCGTCATAGCCGAGGCGGCGGCCGTCTGCGGTGATGACCGACTTGGCCGCGGGGTCGAGCCCGGCCACCCGGGCCCCCAACCGGACCTCGACCAGCCCGTCGCCGAGGTAATCGTTGCCCGGCAACGCCAGCCTGGCACGGTCCCAGTGCTCGGTGTAACCGGTCAGCCCGACGCGGTCGTAAGCCGCGTCGGCCTCTTCGGCGAAGACGGTCACCTTCCAGTCACCATCGGCATCGCGCGACCGCAGGGCCTCGACGAACCGATGGCCAACCATCCCGTGGCCGACGACCACTACATGCGAAGTTGGCGCCATGACCGCGATGTTAGGAAGCCGTTATTGCCACCGTGTCGCCTTGTGTGAAGCCCCCATCACGGTGTCCTCACCGGCGCCGGAACTCGTCTGTGAGCCCGTTCTCTGACAGTGAACGCACTGGCGGAACATGAGTGACCCTGACTCAAGTTCTTTAGGGCAGACGAACCGGCATGGAGCCGGTCGACAGCACAAGGAGACGAACATGAGCAACGTGACCCTGTGGACCCAGCCCGCTTGGAACGCCGATCGCTGGGTGCGCGAGTTCTTTGGCCCCGCCACCGCCGGCGACTGGGCCAAAGGCGACAGTCTGGGCATCAATCCCGCGGTGGAGGTCGCCAGGGACGGCGATGACGCGGTGATCCGGCTAGACCTACCCGGCGTGGACGCCGACCGGGACGTCAACGTGGAGGTGGACAAGGGCCGGCTCGTCGTCCGTGGTGAACGCCGCGACGAGCGTTCGGCAGAGCACCACGAAGGGACCCCGGAAACCGGCTCTGAAGAGGGCGTGAAAAATGGCGAGACCCGCAAGCTCAGCGAGGTGCGGTACGGCTCGTTTTATCGTTCGTTCAGGTTGCCCGGCCATGTCGCCAGCGATGCCATCTCCGCCTCCTACCAGGCGGGCGTACTGACCGTGCGGGTCAGCGGTGCTCACCAGGGCGTCGAAGCTCAGCGCATCGCGGTCGAGAGCAAGTAGCGCCCTTGGCCGAGACGGAACCCGTTCGCCTTGGAGGGATCCGCCGTAGACCAGAGTGGAGTGTGGCGAAGGTACTGTGGCGGTACCAGGCAGTGGTACCACCACAGTGCCGGTCCCGTGAGTCGAAGGAGACCGTCATGCCTGCGCTGAATGTTGAATACTCCGGCGAGACCACAGTTTTCGGAGAGGAACTCGTGCTTGCGATCGCGGCCAATCAACTGACGTGGGAACAAATCGCCAAACGCTCAGACTTCGTCGAACCAAGTCCGTAATAGCATTCCCGTCAAGATGTCAGCGGCAGCATCTTGGCGCATTACGTCCCGGTCCTCCCAAGACACGGAGGGAGGCGGTGTACCGCGTTCGGCGGATGAACGTTTGCTCGCGAGGGTGGCGTCCGCTCATGGAGTGGTCGCGCGCCGTTGAGGTCTCGCGCGCAGCCGCGCCAGCGGCGTCAACCGAGGGCGCCCGAGAAGAGCGGTGCCAATCACTCAACGGAGTTGTTCGACACGCTTTACACGTCTGGGCTAGGCACGATGCGCAAGTATGGGCGAGGAGCCTTCCAGCCGTCCGGATAGATCTGCTGGGCTTCTTCGTCGCTGACCGAGCCGGCGATGATGACATCGTCGCCGGGCTGCCATTGGGCTGGAGTAGCAAGTCGATGGGCAGAAGTCAGCTGCAAAGAATCAATCACCCGCAGCACCTCATCGAAGTTTCGGCCAGTGATCATCGGGTACACCAGCACCAGTTTGATCGCCTTGTCGGGCCCGATCACGAACACATTGCGCAACGTGGCATTGTCTGCCGGCGTGCGCTGGGTGGGGTCACCGGCGGTCTCCGCGGGGAGCATCCCGTAAGCCTTGGCGACGGCGAAGTCGGTGTCGGCGATCATGGGGTAAT
>Ga0114921_10000210_pt1 | contig 24019 bp, 15 predicted proteins | sample BentaG_FD_87016 | JGI IMG/M metagenome (GOLD analysis project Ga0114921, IMG submission 87016) | Deep subsurface microbial communities from South Atlantic Ocean to uncover new lineages of life (NeLLi) - Benguela_00093 metaG | ecosystem: Environmental > Aquatic > Marine > Oceanic > Sediment ... | reverse complement strand
CTACACGGACATGCTCGGTACGCCAGGAGGTTCGATGCGGAGTTTTGAGAGCGCCGAAGAGGATGGTGAGGGAATGGCGTTAAAAATCTGAGGGGAGCAAGGCCATTCCCAAAAACCTCTCATAACGGAAAATGAGATGCATAAGTTACACGAGAATTAGACATTTAAGTTTTACTTCTTTAGAATAAACGAGAACCTCGGAGAAAGAAAGAAATGATTGGTATAATGGCAGATTCTCATGACAACCTTGATGCTATCAAAGAGGTAGTCCGACTATTTAATAAAGAGGGATGCAGTCTGGTCATTCACGCCGGAGACTTCATTGCCCCCTTTTCAGCTAGGGAACTGGGAAGCCTAAACTGTCCGGTTAAAGGTGTTTTTGGCAATTGCGACGGAGAAAAGCAGGGCCTTGAAAAGGCCTTCAGTTCTTTGGGAGAGATAATAGAGGCTCCTTTGATCTTCAGGGAGAACAATCTAAATTTTCTGGTTATGCACCTCAATTTCTCCCTTGAATCATATCTTTCTTCTGGGGAATACAATGTTCTCATCTTTGCTCATACTCACAAACCAGAGATAAGGAAGGAAAAGGAAACCCTGCTCATTAATCCAGGAGAAACAGGAAGATGGCTTTCTGGGAAAAGCACAGTAGCCCTCTTAGACACAAAAACCTTATCCGCAGAAATAATAACAATATAAGGCTTTGTCCCGAAGTTTGGTGGTAATACGAGATGCATTTCTGGTTACATTTGCCATTGCCAAGGGTATTAAAGGTCATCGTGGAACAAAAAGGGACCAAAAGAAAAAAGGCAAAAAGGGGACAGGCAGCTTTGGGATAAAGCTTAGTATGAAATAAACTCAAAGCCTAAAATCGTTTGTCTGGTTTTTTTAGTTTATTTTGTTCATCTCGTATAAATATAAATCTAAAGAACAAAATAAACGAGACAAACGGGCGAAAATCAAATGCCACGAAGAATTGACAGACGCCAAAAACCAGCCTGGCAAAAATTACGAAAGCCTGCGCCTCCTCCCTCAAGGCCTTATTCTGCCAAAAAGGGAAAAAAGGGATACAACAGAAAAGATAAAAAAAAGTCTAGATAGTCTCAACAGTTGGAAGCATCTTTTTTTCTGTGAATTCCGTTTTTAGATAGGTTTTTTGAGAATGGCGTTAAAAATCTGAACGGGAGCAAAGACATTCCCAAAAACCTATCACGGAAATGGAGATATTGACACCAAACAGCCCTTGTTTGCATATTTAGAAACCCTGTATTATACTTAGATTTCCAAAAATAACTATGACTACTGAGACAAAAGCTAAAAAGGAGATGAAGGCATGAAGAAAGTTATCATCATGGGAGCTGCTGGAAGAGATTTCCACAATTTTAATGTTTATTTTAGAGACAAAGAAGAATATCGCGTAGTAGCTTTGACCGCAACTCAGATTCCTGACATCGAAGAAAGAAAATATCCTCCTCTGCTTGCGGGGAAATTGTATCCAGAAGGAATCCCCATTTTTTCTGAAGAAGAACTCTCTTCTCTTATCAAAAAACATCAAGTCCATGAAGTCTATTTTTCCTACAGTGACGTCTCCCATGAATACGTTATGCACAAAGCATCTGAGGCTCTGGCAGCTGGAGCAACATTTATCCTATTAGGCCCTCAGGAGACAATGCTCAAAAGTAAGCTTCCCGTTATTTCTGTCTGCGCAGTCAGGACTGGTAGTGGAAAAAGCCAGACAAGTCGAAAAGTAGCCCTGATTCTTAAGAAAAAAGGGGAAAAAGTGGTAGTCATTCGCCACCCTATGCCCTACGGAGATCTGGAGCGCCAGAAAGTCCAGCGTTTCGCTACTTATGAAGATCTGACAAAGCATGAATGCACCATCGAAGAGAGAGAAGAGTATGAACCTCATATCAAAAATGGAATCGTAGTTTATGCTGGTGTGGATTACCAAGCTATTCTGGAAGAGGCAGAACGAGAAGCAGATATCATTCTCTGGGATGGGGGAAATAACGATTTCTCTTTCTATCACGCTGACTTAGAGATAGTCGTGGTTGATCCTCATCGCGCCGGCCACGAACTCTTGTATCATCCTGGGGAGACCAATCTCAGAAGAGCCCATGTGCTTATCATCAACAAAATTGGTACGGCTGAGAAAGAAAAAGTCGACCTCGCCGTTGAAAATATTAAGAAAGTAAATCCTGAAGCAGCTGTAATCCGCGCTAATTCCCCAGTTTTTGTGGATGATGAAAAAGAGATAGCTAACAAAAAAGTCTTGGTCATCGAAGATGGCCCTACATTGACCCATGGAGAAATGCCATATGGAGCCGGCATTATAGCCGCTACTAAATACGGTGCTTCAAAAATTATTGACCCCAGGCCCTTTGCTGTGGGAAGCATCAAGAAAACATTCCAAAAATTCACTCACCTGGATAAAGTTCTTCCTGCCATGGGTTATGGAACAGAACAAATTGATGAACTTGCCCAAACTATCAATAAAATAGATTGTGACCTCATCATCAGTGCTACTCCCATTAATCTCAGTCGATTGATAGAGACAAATAAAAAAATCCTCCCCATCCGCTATGAACTTGAGGAAATTGGTTCCCCTAACCTCGAGGAGATTCTCAAAGATTTCTGATGAAAAGAAAAATTGCCCTCATTGCCTTTGGGGGGAATGTACTCCTTCCTAAAAACCAGAAAGGCCTTCAAAAAGAACAGATGAAAAATGCCCAAAAAGCTGCCAAGCTCATGGTTCCTGTGGTGAAAAAGGGATACGAGTTAATCATTGTCCATGGCAATGGCCCCCAGGTTGGCAATCTCCTTATTCAGATGGAAGAGTCTATCAACAAGATTCCCCCTTTTTCTCTTGAAGTCTGTGACGCTATGACCGAAGGAAGCATGGGCTATATGTTAGAAAAAGCCATTATCAACGAACTCCGCAAAAATTCCTTGGATAAAGAAGCCATTACCCTTATTACTCAAGTTGTTGTGGATAAGGAAGATCCTGCCTTTGAAAATCCAACCAAGCCAGTAGGCCCCTTCTACCTGAAATACAGAGCTCAAATGATAGTCAGGGAGAAAAAATGGAAAATGGTAGAAGACGCTGGCCGAGGCTACCGCAGAGTGGTACCTTCCCCTAAACCTATAGATATCGTTCCAAAGTGGGTGATTAAAGATTTAGTACAATCTGGAAAAATTGTTATTACTGCTGGAGGCGGAGGAATTCCCGTCATTATCAATGGTCGCGGTCTTTTTCAAGGAGTGGAGGCTGTTATCGATAAAGACTACTCAGCTAGTCTCATTGCCCGGGAAGTCAAAGTTGCCCTTTTCATTATTCTAACCAATGTCGAACGGGTTTATTTGAATTATGGAAAGCCTAACCAAGAAGGTATAGGAAAAATGAGCGTTGAACAAGCTCAAAAATACCTGGATCAAGGGCACTTTCCTCCCGGCTCAATGGGGCCTAAGATTAAAGCAGCCATTGAATACATTCAGGGGGGCGGAAAAGAAGTCCTCATCACTTCAGCCAATTACCTCAAAGCAGCTTTGATCAACAGAGCAGGGACAAAGATTAGGCAGAACCTTTAACAGGAGGAAAAGATGCTCGAAGATTTTATCTCTATTCACGATTTAACCCTTTATCAGTTCAACCGAATCTTAGAATTAACTCAAGAAATCAAAAATCATCCTCAACATTATCATAAAAAACTAAAGAAAAAAATATTAGCCATGATTTTTGAAAAGCCATCCCTGAGAACAAGAATGACTTTTGAAGTAGGAATGCTACAATTGGGAGGAGAAGCTGTTTACTTAAGCCCCTCTGATATCCAGTTGGGAAAGCGTGAAAGTACTCACGATATAGGAAAAAATTTGGAACGTTGGGTGGATTTGATCATGATCAGAACCTTTGCTCACCAGAATGTCCTTGACTTAGCTCAAAATACGCGCATTCCTGTCATAAATGGCCTAACCGACCTTCTCCATCCCTGCCAGGCCATGGCTGATTTTTTTACCCTGAAGGAGACAAAGGGAGATTTAGCAAACTTTAAGTTAGCTTATGTGGGTGACGGCAATAATGTCTGTCATAGCCTTCTTTTTGCTGCCGCAAAAGCGGGAACCCGGATGGCTGTGGCAACCCCTCCTGGTTACGGGCCAAGGGAAGAAATTTTAAAAAAAGCAGAAGAAGATGGACAAGAAACAGGAAGTACTTTCTTCTTGACAAACGACCCATATGAGGCTGTCCGAGAAGCAGATGCAGTCTACACCGATGTTTGGGCCTCAATGGGTCAAGAAAAGGAAAAAGCTGGGAGAACCAAAATCTTTCATTCCTTCCAGGTAAACCAAAACATCATGGCCAAAGCCAAGCCAGATGCAGTCTTTATGCATTGCCTTCCTGCTCACAGGGGAGAAGAAGTTACAGATGAGGTCATAAATTCCTCCCAGTCCATTGTTTTTGATCAGGCAGAAAATAGGCTTCATGTTCAAAAATTAATTATGCTATTATTAATGAAGGACGAACTATAGAAATGGATATTGAAGAAAAGAAAACGATTATCACTGAAGAGGATGTTGCTTTCTTAGAACGGGAGCTACAAAAGACACCTCACCCCCTCCTCCTTAATGAGGTGGCAAAAAAGCTTGCCTACCACAAAAGTGCCGACCAGCTGAGCCAAGAAGTTAAAAAATACGACCCTTACTGCTCCTATGAAATTGGAGATTCTATTTATAAAGAATATGATGAACTCCTGACCGTAAGCAGCAAAGGTACTGAGCACTTTAAGGGAGCTGTTGTCTTGAAAGTTATCAATAAAATAACTTATGAAAATTTCAACTGTGAGATGCTGGAGGTGGATTACCCAAGAGGAGGATTTTTCCGAAAATACATCGATTATATGAAAAAAACTAAAACCCAGGTTTTGCTCCCAAGTAATCTTGAAGGAAAAGCCCGAGTCCCAGAAAAAATGAAAACTGAGGAAGACCCGAGGTTCGACGAACTCCCCATGACAGACAGAGATTTAAGAACGTTGGAAAAAAATATAAAAGTTGCCCTTTCAAAATCCCCTAAATTTTTCAGTTGGAATGAATACTGGCAAGTCGTCAAAAATCAGATTGAAATTAAGGACGATAAAATAAAAGAAATTGAAAACTATATTTCAGAAACCAAAGAATCAGCTGAATCAGGAGCTTTGGTAAACAAATTCTTTGGCTTAAACACGTCTGATGATCTCTTTAAAATCCACTGCCTGAGCTTGAACTATATCCTGGAAAAAAAGTACAGAACAGACTTCGTCTATGTCTCACCAGTAGGCTGGGGCAAATGGCATCTAAAGAAAATACTTAGTTCACTCCTTCTTAACCTCCCCCTCTCAGCTCCTGCAGCCCAAATCCCGTCTTTTGATGAAGAAGAAAAACCGGAAAAAGAGCAGATACAAACGACTTCTTTAAAGATTTATCTAACCTGGAGAGAAATTCTCTCTGGCGGTATAAAAACTCCAAAAGCTCTCAACAGAGAGCTATCACGTTGCAGAGAATATATTTTTACTGACGCTGAAGAGGGTAAAAATTACACCCTGTATTACAACCCATCTTACAGCTTTTTTCTGGGGTTAAAAGAATTTTATGAACAAAATAATGTTCCTCAGGGAGCAAGTCTGACCCTCGAAAAAAAAGGTATCAATCAATTTAACTTCTGGCTAAAAAAGTCAAAAAAGAAGCTTTCTGTATTCAAAATTACTTATGACCCCGAAGAAGATAAACTCTACGACGTCGGCGAAGATCTGTTCACCTTTTATCTGCCCAACAAAATTATTCACTTAGAAAAGGAAACTTTCTCCCGACTTTATTCCTTATACTCTCAAAGAGATGACTTGGACCTTAGAAAACTTCTCATTCTCATCTTCAAGAATTTTGGCCTGGAAGCGGACAACTTCTGCCTCCACTATCTAAGAGCCTACCATTTAATCGACATTTTAAAACGGAGCTCTTTAGAAGATGTAGAACTAACCCTACTCAATTGCCCTGAATTCAGCAAATCAGACAAGAAGAAAGGGGTTTTCTTTTTACACCTAAAACCTGAAATTGAAGAAGAGGTCATGCCTGAAGCTCCCCCAGAAATCGCGGCTGAGGCGCCGCCAGAAATGGAAGTTCAGGAAGCAGCCCCCCCTGAGGAAGAAATCCTGAGGGAAGTCTCTCTTGAAGAAGAAGCTGTAGAAGAAATTCCTCCCGCACCCAGGGAAAAAGAGAAAGAAGAACTCATTCCCGAACCTCCTGAAGAAGAAGTCAAAGAAAAAGTAAAGTTCGAAAGGTTTCCCAAAAAAGAGAAGATTAAAGCCCAGAAAAAAAGAAGAATAAAAATAGAAGGAGAAAAAGTTCTTCGTGCAAGAAAAGGAGAGAAAAGATTTATTGAAGAAAAAATAGAAATTGAAGAGTTGGAACATGAGGCCCTAACAGCAATTAAAGAAAAAAAGGAGAAAGAAGAAAAAGAAGAACTCCGCCCAAAGAAAAAAAAGGAGGAATTCAAGAAGCCTTCTGCTGCAGAAGAGCCGGTTTTTGGCCTCTTTGCAGAAAAATTAAAATCAGCTTTAGACAAGGAAAAGAAAAAAGGGGAGAAAAAATAAAATTCTCACAATATCTCCCGGTGAGGGATTTTTCTACTTCTACAGTTTGACTCCTAACATGTATAACTCGTTTGACATATTAAAAGTCCATCAATTATAATTTCTCTTCCATAAAGATGTTGGAGTTAGCTAAGGCATCCAAGTCTTAAATCTTATGAAAAATATAGATTTCAATAGCTGTAAAATACTCCAAGGAACATGTATCAATATATCTTTGGCACCCCGGGAATATTGGAAAATATCTTCTCATTCCCGTGGAGAATAGTGAATAAGTGAAGCTTATCTTGTCAAAGAAATACCTGCTTTTCTTGATCCTACTTGTTTTAATTTCATTCCTTATTCTAATCAAATGCAAACCATCCAAAACTCAAGAATTTGAGATCTACAGGTTCACTGATTATTTATCAGAAAAAAACATTAAAGAGTCGCCTTTAAAAGAACTTATAAAAAAATTTACTCTTATTAAACAAAACTTAACCCAAAAATGGGCTTATATCCCCTCACTCTCAACCAAAGATCGGGATGTTTGGGCTGCTTCGAGTAAATTGCCGATCTTGGGGTTTAATGAATACAAAAGACCTGAAGCTATGAAAGTAACCAGAAAGGGGAAAAAAATTGAATTTGCTGGAGATAATAAAAATGAAACTGAAAGCTGGAGATGGTTACAGACAACAAAAAAAGCAGTAGACCTTAAAAAATATAATAAATATTACAAAAAATCCGGTGGTATTCTTATTCGAGAAGGCGAATCATTCATAATAGAAGAAATACTGCCTGATGGCGAGGTAATATTAAACTTTCACCTCTCCAAAAAAAGCTGTAAAGGATGTTCTCCCAATCTTGTTGTAAATTTAAATAAAAGACCACTTAAAGAAATACTTTTAAAAAATCCTCGTCATTTCAGTATAAGAAAAAAAATAAAATTAGGCAAACATGAAATAGAATTTAAATACAGAGTTCCTAAAAAACCAGCTAAAAAAAATAAAAAGAATTATATAGTCATTAAATCTATTGGAATTAAAACCCAAGTGGACATAATTCTACTAATCTCTCCAAAAAGAAAGAATAAAACTCCTCCTGCTGAAAAATATCAAGCCGTCTATTATACGTTCTTTTCGGAATCTAAAGGAAAGATTGACAACACCAAAGAAGATGCATTATCTCTCTTTAAGATAAAAGAAAAGTATCCCATCGAAGATCTAGGAATTAACAACAACCCGTATTCAGTCATTAAAAAAGCTCGCATTTTTGATTATTCATTAAATTGTCTTTTTGCTCCACCAAAGAGCCAATTCATGTTTGATTTGAAAATCCCAGAGAAATGTTATCTAGAATTTGGATACGGATTCTTAACAGAATCTTTTGAAAAACCAAACAAAAAAGTACACTTCAAAATAGAGTTAGAATACAAAAAGAAAAAAGAGACTTTGTTTTCAGGAAAATTCAAGGCCTCAATAGAGAAAAAAATTAATATTAAAAAAATTGACATGCTTCCCTACCAAAATAAGAAAGTTAAAATCTATTTTAAAACAGAGATAGTCTCGTCCGAAAAAAATAAAAATTCAACAACAATAAATAGTTATCCTGTTTGGGTTAACCCAATCCTCCATAAGGAAACCAATAAAGACAAAATAAATATAATCCTTGTTTCAATTGACACCTTAAGAGCTGACCATTTAGGCTGTTATGGATACACAAGAAGCACGAGTCCTAATTTAGATAAACTTGCGGATGATGCCGTTTTATTTGAGAATACATTCAGCAATACATCTTGGACTTTGCCGGCTCATGTATCTTTACTCACTTCCTTAAATTCAGCCAATCACAAAGTCCTCAATGCTCTTCAGAAATTGAATCCCAATTTGCTCACTTTAGCTGACATTTTAAGGAATAACGATTATCTTTGTGCTGCTTTTACAGGAGGTGGCTATTTAAGTTGCAGATATGGATTCTCTAAAGGATTTGATACCTACCAAGAAATCAGAAAGAATGGTGACTTGTCTGTACGTTTTGATGAATCAGAATCTTTATGCGGTAGAATGTCTGAATGGCTTGATAAAAATTTTAAAAAGGATTTTTTATTGTTCTTACACACCTATCAGCCCCACGCGCCCTATGAAAACAACTCAGATATTGGAAAGATTTTTTTGAATAAGAATTCCAAATGGCAGAAAATAAGGGGAAAAGATATATTCAGAGGAAGAAGCAAGCGCAATTCTATTATTTCAAAAGAAGAAAGAGAAAATATTATCGCTCTTTATGATGGGGAAATAAGATACACAGATGAATATCTGATTAAGCCAATGATAAACAAACTCAAAGAATTAGATATTTATGATAAAACTATGATTATTGTCACCAGCGACCATGGAGAAGAATTTTACGAGCATAAAAACTGGCTCCATGGTATCACTCTCTACAATGAATCGATAAAAATTCCATTGATCATTAAATTTCCCAATTCTTTATATAAAGGAAAAAAATTATCGAACACTGTTAGAATTACCGACATAATGCCCACTATATTAGAAGAGGCAAATGTTAATCCATCTTCATTTAAACTGGATGGAAAAAGTCTATTATCCATAATCAAAGGCGAAGAAAAGCAGGATAGAACTTTTTATTGTGATTTAAACCTGAGAAAAATCATAGATTCTTCTCCTTCAATGTATGCAACCAATAAAAATAATTTAAAGCTTATTACGTATAATAAAATAAGGTCTTCTTTATCTAAAGAAATTGTTGTTGAATTTGAAGGAAAAAAGATAGAGCTCTACGATATAAAAAAAGATTCATATGAAACAAAAAACCTTGCAAACTCAAGTGTCTACAAAGGACTTTGTAGAGAATTAATAAAAAAAATAGAGCAATATTCCAGAAGCGGAGAAAAAACAAAAGCAGAATTAGTGAAAATGGATGAAGAGCTTAGACGAAGCCTGAAAGCACTCGGCTACATCAGATAAGGTGAGAACTTATATTACTTTCCATGAAAACCAATAATTTGGGAATTAAGTCATAAAAAAACAAGAAGACTAATAGGCTTTAGGGTTAAGAGTCTTGCTAAACAAATCTCGTAAAAACTCATTTTATTATTTAATTGCAACAACCATTATAGTTTTACCTCTTATAATCGGTATTGCTTATTCTTTTATAACCAGTCTAAACAACAGCGAGAAAAATTTTAGGGGCGATCAAGCATTAATAGAAATTTACACCCTTAATGCACTTCATGGAAAGCAGTTACTCGGCCCATACTCTAGATTAAATTGGAATCATTTGGGACCCGCCTATTTTTATATGCTAGCTCCTATCTACATCCTGATGAATTGTAGTTCCTTTGGTCTGTTGATAGGAGCCATGATTATAAACATTGCAGCAATAATGTTGATATTAATTATTTTAAAAAAACATACAGATATCAAGGTATTTTCAATTGCATCTATAATACTAGCAATTTATTTATGCTTTATTACCTCTCAATTACTTTCCTTTTGGAGTCCCAGGGTTACCTATCTGCCCTTTATGGGATTTATCTATCTGTGCGCCTTAGTAGCTTTTGACAAAAAATGGGCTTTCCCTTTAATGTTTTTTATAGGCTCTTTCATAATCCAAAATCATCTAATGTATGTTCCAACTGTAGCGGTTCTTATTGCTACTGCTATAACTATAAACTTGGCATCGAAAATTAAAAAGAAGAAAGCCATATTCAAAGAAGCAAAGATGCAGTGGTTAGCATCGTTATTAATTTTGTTAATAATGTGGACGCCTCCTCTTATTGAGGAAGTCAATAATTCCCCCGGCAATATGAGCAAAATTGCCCATTTCTTCTTGGATAAGCCTACCAATCATAGCAAGGCCGAACCTTCAATAGCCTTTAATAAATATATTAGAAGATATGGACGTATACCTGTATCTGTCATAGATAATCTTAATTATTTTGAACAAAGCAAGAATACTAAAAATAAAAATATAGCTACATTAACGTTTTTTGTGGTGATAATAACCGCCTCTATAATATCACTTTTTATTGCTCTTAGAAGAAAAAAATGGTTTTTCTTTTACTTGCTTTTGATGTGCCTTATGGCAACAGCCACCTCTATCTGGTCAGCGTTTCAAATTATTGGCAGAGTCAGGAATCATATGGTATTCTGGTCATCGACACTCAGCATAATATCCATAACCGCAATTGTCGGCACTTTCCTGCCACAAATAAATGAATATTTTGCTAAAAAAAACAGATCGTCCAAGAAAAGAGGCAATATTAAAATAGTAACAATTCTTATATTAATATCAATCACATCATTGACCACATTCCAGATGTTTTTCGTCCATAAAAAACATTTTATTACTGACAAGCTTTATGATTACACCGATATCACTGATTCTGTATCAAAATATATTAGAGACAACAACATAACCCGTCCTGTTCTAACAGTAATTGATAAAAAAGCTTATCGCTTAGCATCAATGATTTTCCTGAATCTCTATAAAAGAGATGTTAAATTCCTGGTAAAAGGAAGAAGATCATACATATTTAGAGGCACTTTAAAATCGACAAAAAAGGAGAAAGATTACATAGCAATTGCCACGAGAGCCAATTATAAGAGGCTTATAAAGAGGACGGATTACCATTTTATTACAAAAAACACCGATCTCTGCATATTTGGCTTCACTAGTGACAAAAAAAAGCCTAAATCTCTGACCAAACCCAGAAATCGATAAACACTGTCGGAAACCTCTCTATCCCAGAGTCATAGATTGTTGCCTGTTCTACAGAATAATGGTTTAAATCTCATTATTAGAGAAATGAGCTCTTTCTTTACAATATCTCCCGGCGAGAGGGACCTTTTCTTCGAGTTACACCCATTTGATCCAGCAACTCTAAAAGAGGAATGGCATATTTCCGGGTCAGTCCGGTTATCCTTTTAAAATCAGAGACGGTTAATTCTTTCTTGCCAAATCTCTTGAGCTTGGAAACTATTTCATCCAGCCAGCGTGAGTGAAGAAAAAAACCATCTTTCCCCTGGACAATTTTTTTCCTTTCGATGAGTAGGGAAAGCAACACATTGAGCTTTCTGGAGGAAAGATGAAACCTGTGTTGAATATCCTTTAAAGTAACAGAACAGAACTCTCCTTTAAAACACATCTCTTCAAGCTCTCGCAGAATATTCTCCTCTTCTTCGGTGGGAGCAATCTCAAAAGTTGAAAGGGCAACTAAATCTCCCAATTCTTTTATCAGCTCTTGTCTTTGGAGATGTCTTAAGGATAAAGCGAGAATTCTTCGGTCGAGGCCATCCCTCTTTTTAATTTTCTCTGGAGATACTCCCCTTTCTTCAGGATGCTTTTTATGAAATTGCTCAAGGTAGCTAATAATCGACTTGGAGAGGAAATCAAGGCTTTGCTGAGAGAGAAGGAAAAGAGGGGAGAAGGAAAGGATTCTTATCTTCCCTTCTTCCTCTAATTCTTGACACAGATAACTGAGAGAGCTTTTAGATAAATTGCAAGAATTGATAATCTCTTTTTCCCTTAAGCCCTGGGTCCCTTTATTCTGCACCAGGGCAAAGAGCATCTCTTTTTCCCCTCCCAGAAGAAGCTGGAGAAAACTCATTCTTTTCACGCCCTTTTTCCCTCTTATTTTTGAAGAAAAAGGATTAAGGACGATTCCTTGCCCAAGAAGTCTTCCTTTTTTCCCTTCCTCGACTTTAAATTTGTTCTTCCACTTCAAAGAAAGAGGCCAGCTGGGGCAAAGCCGTACAAAAAATTTATCACTCTTCTCCCTCTCAGCCTTTTCATAAAAGTAAAGAGAGGCAAGAACTTTTTTCTTCTTCACTAAAAGAAAAACATTATAGGGTTGCGATTTTCTGCTTGGAGGAAAATCAACCAAGGCATCAAAACATCTTGCCTTCATCAGCTCTCTCATCCTCCTTACTCAAGGTAAAATCCATCCTCCTGAGGAGTGGGTCTACAGACACCAGAATGACTCTTACTCTATCCCCCAACTCAAATGTTTTTCCTGTTCTTTTTCCGACCAGAGTTCTTTCTGATTTCCTATAATAAAAATCATTCTTTAAATCAGCGTAGGGGATAACACCCTCGACAAAATAATTATCTAACTCCACTACCAGCCCAGCTTTGGAGAGGCCAACTATTATCCCTTCAAACTCCTCTCCGAGTTTTCCTTTCAAAAATCGAAAAATGCGCCACTCCACCAACTCCCTCTCCGCTGCCTCCGCTTCTCTCCCTCGATGGCTACAATGGAGAGCAATAGAGGAAAGGGTTGGTACTTTCGTCCTTTCTCCGCTCATAACTTTCTTTAAAACCCGATGGACAACTAAATCTGGGTAGCGTCGAATGGGGGATGTAAAATGCGCATATTCTTTTTTTGCAAGACCATAATGGCCTTGCTTTTCATCAGAGTACACGGCTATTTTCATGGATTTTAATACCTGCAATTTAATAAATTTCTCCTCGGGTTTTCCTTCTGCTAATTTTATTGCCCTCTGTAAATCCTTAGATTCCACTTTTTTTGGATGAGGAAGAGATATCCCAAAATGAACCAACATGGCTCCAAGTCTATCCAAATCCTTGAAGGAAGGTGGAGGATGGATCCGATATATCAAAGGGACGCTTATTTGACTGAGATAGGAAGCGACCGCCTCATTGGCAGCAACCATAAATTCTTCAATGAGTTGATGAGCTTCGTTAGGCTCAAAAGGCTCTACAGAATGGAGTTTTCCCTCCCTGTACACAAGTTCTGGCTCGATAAGATCAAAATCTAAACTCCCCTCTGCTTCCCTTCTTGTTCTTAGAAGACGAGCCAGCTCTCTCATCAATAACAAATCTGGAACAAGATGAGAATATTTTTGTCTCTCTTCTTTATCCCCTTCACCTATTTTATAAACAGAATCATAAGTCATCCTCTCTGCCGTTTGAATTACAGAAGAATGAAATTCACTTTTAAGAACTTCGCCCTTTTCATCTATTTTCAGCACAACAGAGACCGTAAGCCTCACTTTCTTGGGTTGAAGACTGCAGATATTGTTGGAAAGGACTTCAGGAAGCATAGGGAGAGTAAGCTCTGGGAAATAAACGCTGGTTCCTCTTCGAAAAGCATCCTTGTTAAGGCAAGAGCCAGACTTGATATAATGGGAAACATCAGCAATATGAACTCCCAAGAGAAAATGTCCCCCATCCAATTTCTTCACACTCACAGCATCGTCAAAATCCTGAGCATTTTCTCCGTCAATAGTCACTGTCTTCCAGCTACGATAATCTACTCTTCCAGCCACTTCCTCAGGAAGAATCTCAACTGGAACATCTTGAGCTTCCCCCAAAGCTTCTCTTGAAAAGGAAGGTGTGAGGTCGTGTCTCTGAATAACGACTCTGGTATCCACTCCTGGCTCATCAGGCATCCCGTATATCCCTGTTAATCGCCTGGTTTCCCTATCTATTTCCACAATCATTCCAGGAAGAGGAGAAAAAGATTCCTTTGAGGCTAAAGGAATTTCCTGACTTTGCGGTGACTCAAGGGGGAGGAAAAAAGGCTGTTTAAGGCGCTCTCTATAAATACCGACAATCTTCTTTTTGCCTTTTTTTATTATCCTTAGCACTCGGCCTTCAGGCTTGCCTTTTTTCCCCTTTTCTTTATAAAGAACCTCTACAACATCTCCCTGGAGGGCACCTCCTGAGTAGCCAGCTGGAATAAAAATATCTTCCTCCAAACCTATATCAGGGCTAACAAATCCATATCCTATAAAGGTGGACATATATGTCCCTTGCCCTAAATTCGATTTTGCCGGAATAAAATAGCGGCTTTTAACCCTTCGAAGAATTCCCCTGCCTTCCAGGACTTTCAACCTCTTTCTAAGCTGCACCCTCTCTTTCGAAGACAGGCCGAGCTCCTTTGCTAGCTTTTGAAAAGAAAACCCGTCCCTTCTTCTTCTCAGTAAAGAAACAATTCGATCATCCATTTCTTCTCTCAAGATTAATAATAATAGAAAGAAATGTGGGGTATTTTATATATTTCTCTTAAAACCTTTACCAGCTTTATCTTGAAGATAGAGCGAAATTCCTCTTCTCCCTGGTGAGAAAATTGCTCCAAAATTTCCTTTTTTGCCTTCTCTTTTTCTCTTTGAGGACAATGTTTGAAGAGGAGTTCTTCGATTTCTTCTTCCATCCGCTCCAGCTCTTCTTCTTTCACTGCTCTTCGGGAAAGTATTTTTTGGGCTTGAATATAGATGTCTTTCAAATAGGTTAGACTCGGGGAAATGCCCCTCAAAAATCTCTGAACTTCCTCTTTGATCTTTTTCCGCTTTTCATCCCTCTCGTATCTTCTCTTAGAAGTCCCAACTTTTCTCTCTTTGTGTTGCTCAAAAGTCTTTAAAACTTGAAGTTTACAGAAAGCGAGAGAATGGATCTTACGCCTCCCCCCTGGCTTTGTCCAGTAATTCTTAAAAGCCCTCTCCATGCCTTCCAAGACTACACGAAGAGGGATGCCTGTTTTTTCCCAAGCGGCGATGAGATCAAGGTCTTTAGAGGAAAGAAAAAAAGGTGCTCCTCGGCCTTTCATAAAAATATGGGCGATGACTCTGAAATATTGATTTCTCTCTCTTCCTTTAGTGTCCATAAAATCTCTCAAATCTCCTCTTGCTTGTTTCTTTCATAAATAATTCTCAGCCCTTCCAGAACGAGATGGGGTTCAAAAAAATCAATGGATTTTATTTCTGGGGAAATTTGGGCAGCAAATCCTCCGGTGGAAATGACTCTTACATCTCTGCCTAATTCTCTTTTGATTTTTTCAATGATATTCGAAATCAATCCAATGTAGCCGAAAAATAAGCCGGATTGCATACTCGAGACTGTTGAACGACCGATGGCTTTCTTCGGTTTTTTTATTTCTATCCGGGGCAATTTAGCTGTCTTGAGAAAAAGGGCTTCAGCTGAAATCTGAATTCCTGGAGCAATGGCTCCTCCTAAATATTCTCCTTTGGAAGATACAGCGTCAAAAGTTGTGGCTGTTCCGAAGTCAACCACGATGCAGGGACCCCCGAATTTCCCAAAGGCTGCTACAGTGGCCGCTACTCTATCTGCTCCTACTTCCTGGGGGTTCTCGTAAAGAATGGACATGCCTGTCTTTAATCCTGGTCCCACGATAAGAGGCTTTATCTCGAAAAGTTTTTGACACGCATTTTGAAAAACTGGAGTAAGTGGTGGAACAACGCTAGAAATAATGACGGATTCAATTTCTCTCGCTTCCAATCGTGAAAAATTTAGCAAACTCAAAAGGATAAAAGCATACTCATCACTTGTTTTATCCTCTTCTGTTTTGATTTTCCAATCCTCGATTAATTTTTGCTCCTGGAATATACCCAAGACTGTATTCGTATTGCCTATGTCCACTGCCAAAAGCATTCTCTCTCTCCTTTATTCATAAGTTATGGCTTTAATCTCAGCCGAAAAATATAAAGTCTTTCTCCCCCCCTCCTCCAAGACCAAGCCTCCCAGGGAATCAATGCCCCTGTAAATTCCCGTAACTTCTCCTTTTTCACCAACCACTGTTATCGTTTTTCCTCGAGAAAGTGTAGAACTCCTCTCAAAACTTCGGACTATCTCCATTCTTTGGCCCTGACAAAAAAGTCGATACCAATGATTCAAAGCTTTCCAAAGGCATCTCAGAAGAGCTTCTTCATCCATAGCCCTCTTTATTATGAGCTTAAGGGAAGTCGCCATGGATCGAATGTCCTCAGGAAAATCCTCTCTTTCATGTCTTAGATTCAGGCCAATTCCCAGGATAACATAATTCGGACGGCTGCCCAGAAAGCCACTCTCACAAAGAATTCCCCCTAATTTACGACCTCCCCAAATTAAGTCGTTAGGCCATCGCAATCCAATGGATAGTCTCAGAGCTCTGAAGATCGCTTCTTTTACTGCTAAACCTGCCATAAGGGGAATGAGAGAAACATCAGGCTCCTCGGGACGGAGGATCACAGATGTATAAAGTCCCTTGTTTTTGGCTGAATGCCAACTTCGTCCCCTTGTCCCTCTCCCTTTTGTCTGTTCCTTAGCGATAATAACTGTCCCTTCTCCTGCTCCCTCCATGGCCATTTCTCGAGCTAAGTCATTGGTAGAAAAACAACTCTCGACTTTGTAGATTACTGTGCCGATCCTCATGACAGTTAAAGAGAATGAGGAAATTTCCCCAAAGTATCTTTATGTTCAGGATAGATTTCTCAGACTCTCTTCCAGCTTTGTTTTCCTGTTTAGGAGTGATTTTAGCCTTTGCTTAGTTTCCTGAACCACGTTTTCAGGAGCACGGCTAAGAAATTTAGCCTTCTTCAGCCTGCTTTCTACTTTTTCAATATCCAATGATATTTTCGAGATTTCTCGCTCAAGCCTTTTCTTCTCTTGTTCTAAATCAAGGATGCCTTCGAGGGAAAGAGCCATCTCCCAAGAACCAACAACTCCTTTTAAAAGCCTTTCTCCTTGCGGAAACGCATCCACAATTTCCATGCTCCGGATATTAGCTAAAGTCTGAATATCAATTCGATGCTTCTTAATCAAAGACTTTTCTTCCTCTTTTTTTACTTTCATCCAAAGGTCTATTTTCTTCTTGGGAGGGATTCTGTTCTCAGCTCTTATTGTCCGAACCTCGATGATGGCTTTCTGAAGAAGTTCCATTTCAGCCTCAACTTCTTCATTCCTTAAAGATTTATCCGGCTCAGGAAAAGGAGCTATGGTTAAAGATTTCTGAGACGGAGGAAGATGCTGCCAGATTTCTTCAGTAATAAAGGGCATAAAGGGGTGGAGAAGTCTTAATATCCGGTCTAAAGTTTCCACTAAGACTCCCTGGGAAGTCTTATTCTTTTCCTTTAGGCTTGGTTTAACCAATTCGATATACCAATCACAGAATTCATCCCAGATAAAATGATAGACTTTATCAGCTGCTTCGTAAAACTTATAACCCTCTAAAGCCTCATTCAACTCCTCGACCATTTTATCCAGGCGGCTCCTGATCCATCTATCAGCTAATGTTAATTCCTCCTCCTTAATTTCAAAATCTTCTCCTTCAAGATTCATTAAGACGAAGCGCGAAGCATTCCATATTTTGTTGGAAAAGGCCCGATAGCCTGCCATCCTCTCTTCGGAAAGAGAAAGATCCATGCCGGGTATGGCTAAGGCAGCCAGGGTAAACCTTAAAGCATCAGTCCCATACTTCTCAATCATATCTAAGGGGTTAATGACGTTACCCTCTGATTTGCTCATCTTTCGTCTTTTGAAATCTCTGACCAAGCCATTTATAAAAACATGTTGAAAGGGAATGTCCCCAGCGAATTTCAGTCCCATCATAATCATCCTAGCTACCCAGAAAAAGATGATGTCAAACCCAGTCAACATGAGGTCTGTGGGATAAAAGGTCTTAAAATCTTCGGTTTCTTCCCGCCAATCCATTGTAGCAAAAGGCCAAAGAGAAGAACTGAACCATGTGTCGAGCACATCTTCATCTTGAACAAGGTTAGAGCTCTTACATTTTAGGCACTTCTGGGGCGCTTCCATGTCCACGATGACCTCATTACAATCCTGACAATACCAGGCGGGAATCCTGTGTCCCCACCAAAGCTGACGAGAAATGCACCAGTCATGAATTTTATACATCCATTCAAAATAGGTCTTAGCCCAGTTAGAAGGAATGAATCTAATCTTTCCTTCCTCAACAACTCGAATGGCTTCTTTGGCCAAAGGAGCCACCTTGACAAACCACTGCCAGGAAAGATGTGGCTCTATTATGGTTTTGCACCGATAGCAGTGACCGACTGCATGTCGGTAATCCTCTATCTTTTTCAGCAATCCCATCCTTTTTAGCTTCAAAAGGACCCTTTCTCGACACTCAAATCTGTCTAAGCTTCTGAATTCCTCTCCTGCGTCTTCTGTCATCACACCTCGACCATCAATAACAATGACTTGCTCAAGGTTGTGTTTCTTCCCTAACTCAAAATCGACAGGGTCATGGGCAGGAGTCACTTTGACCGCACCTGTCCCGAATTCCCTCTCGACCTTCTCATCAGCAATAACCGGAATAACCCTGTTTGTGAGAGGAAGAAGGATCTTTTTGCCTTGAAACTTCGAATAACGCCCATCTTCAGGATGAACAGCCACAGCCGTGTCGCCCAGCATAGTTTCTGGTCTTGTGGTGGCAACGACGACAAACTCTTCCGATTCTTTTAGAGGATACTTGATGTAATAGAGTTTTCCCTTGAGTTCTTTGTGCTCAACCTCGATATCTGAAAGAACAGTTCTGCAACGAGGGCAGCGGTTAACCAAATAATAATCTCTGTAAATAAGACCTTCTTTATAGAGGCTAATAAAGACCCACCTTACAGATTTTGAAAAGCCCTCGTCCAGGGTAAATCTCTCTCTCGTCCAGTCCAAGGAAGCACCGAGTTTCTTGAGCTGGTTTATAATAATACCGCCGTGTTTTTCCTTCCATTCCCAGGCAATTTTAAGGAATTCTTCTCGACCAATTTGCTCCCGAGTCAGGCCCTTCTCAGCCAGATTCTGTTCAATCACATGGTGAACAGCAATACTGGCATGGTCTGTCCCAGGTAGCCAAAGGGTATTGTAACCTTGCATCCGCCGCCAGCGAACAATTATATCAGGAAGAGTAAAACAAAGGGCATGACCAACGTGAAGGATGCCTGTAACATTTGGAGGAGGAAGAACCATGGAAAATTTTTTTTGCTGAGAGGAAGCCTGAGCAATAAAGAGTCCTTCATCAATCCAAAACTTGCTCCACTTTTCCTCTACTGGTTTAGGATTGTAAGCCTTTTCCAATATAAGCTTTGCTTTCATGCTATTTCACTTTGCTTCGTCTGTCTTTTCTATCTAGCTCCTTGAATGAGCCTCTTTAAAATTATCCTCTCTTTCTATTCTTTATATCCTATTTATTTTATCAATTTTTTATCTCAATAAGAAACTTCTTTTTGGAATCATTTCCAAATCCTTGAAGCAGATAGGGTCTCCGAAATGCAACCAGGGGTCAGGCTGGCTGATTGAGAAAACCGTTTGAAGGGGAGCTCAGGCCAGTGGTTCAAAAACACGCACCCTGACCCTTAATATTCTCTTCCATCAAGGAAAAAAATCCTTGTCTTCTTTTCCCTATCGGGGGTTGTTCCAGCTATCTATACATGATGTAAAGACTGCAGAAAAACGACAGTTAATTAACATTTTTCTCCTCTTTCTGTCAACGAGATTAAATTATATGAATTTCTATCCTGGATTCTATCTTAAAAATAATAGAAGAGATAAGATTTAAAAAGAGATAAATTCCAAAAGAAGCCAAAAAGCTAGTTATTCTTTAGGGAGTTGGATCAATTGGCATACCTCTCTTCGAACTTTTTCTGAAGAAAAATAATCCATAAGGTTATTCCAGAGGGATTGGAGCTTGAGAAGATTCTGGAAAGGGTCTATCTCAGGCAGAGCTTTGGTTTCAGCCAGGTGGACATTGTTCATACATTCAAAGGCGCCCTCCTTGTCTCCCTGAAGAAGGTAGTCTACTGCCAACATCTGGTTTGAGCGGAAAATTCGCTCTTCCAAATCTTCCTTTAGGAATTCTCCGGGATAAGGATCAAGCTCCTCTGCAGTAACCTGAACCATGTTGGGAGTAGGTTTTTGAGCTTTGAGTTTGTTCCTTTCATACACAAATCGGTAAATATCTTCCCTGACCTGCCGCCATTTGGAGTGAGATTTAGGAGGAGGAAGGTGCTTTATGGAAAGCTCGTTATCCAGGAAACAAGAAAAGCCAAACATTCTGGCGTTGATGAGGTAATCTATGTCTTCACCCCGAGAAACAGATGGGTCGAAGGGAACAGATGTGAACAAGTCTCGGTGGAGGACCATATTCCCGCCGAAGACAAAAGGAGTTTCTTTGAGTCTAGGACCTTTAGCTATGATTTCTTTGAAGGCGCGGTTCATACAATCAATCTTATTCCAGTAAGTCATCCAAGGTGAAATCTTGCGGTTAAGGAAAAAATCATTATCCGGGTTAAGGTAATATCCAGCCACAAACAAAACCCTTTTTTCATGGTGCTGATGGCCGATAAATCGCAGGGCTTTATCTATGAATTGACGATCTTCGACTATCTCGTCGTCGTCAACAAAGACTGCCACCTCAGAACCTAAAAGGTGAGGGAAAAAGATACAGAGGTTTCGAACATTAGAGTAACCTTTGAGCTGTAATAAAGAAATAAACTCTTCTTTCCCTTTTTCTTGCAGATACTGGTGAATTTTGCCCAGGTGAGAATAAGAAAAGCAAAAGGTTTCCACCTTCGGCGCAACTTCTTTTATGATAGATGAAATTTTTAACTCTACCTTTCTCTGAATGTCAGAGCTAGCAGCCACACCCAGAATGACAAGAGTAAAATTTTTGTTATCTAAAATAGACAGGCTATCCAGGACCCGGCCCAAGGTTCCCTCTCCATCCAGGGGAGTGGGATGATCGTAGACATCGTCAGTGTCTCTCCAGCCCTCCTCTTTTTTTCTACCCCAATAACTGGGGATAACCGTGGTTATCTTCATTTTCACTTCTCCATCACTAATCCTCTAATTTATATTGACTCGAAGACTCCTTAGGCATCATCTCTTCCAGAATTCCTTCCATAACCTCTACTCCTTTTTCCCAGGCATACTTCTCTTCCATTAGCTTCCTAGCCTTCTTTGTAATCTCCTGGAAAAGGGCCTCATTCTTCATCAACTCAAGAATACCCTGAGCAAAGCTCTCTGGTTCATCAGCTACAATGATATTCTCCATGTTCAAAACAGGGATGCCTTCTGCTCCCAAGGAGGTTGAAACTACAGGACGCCCAATGGCCATGGCTTCGAGTATTTTGCCCCGAAATCCTCCTCCCAAACGCACTGGGCAGATGAACACCCGGCCTTTCTTCAGATAAGAGCGAACATCATCAACCCGACCAGTCACAACAATGGCTTTATCCTGGGCAAGTCTTTTAATCTCTGGAGGAGGAGCTTGACCTACTACGTAAAATTTAATCTGTGGATAGAGATTTTTAAGGCGCGACCATATTTCACGATGAAAATAAAGAACAGCATCAACATTTGGATAATGTAAAAAATTTCCAACAAACACAATGCTTTCTTCGGCTTCCCCAGGGTCAGAAAGGGCAAAATAATCGACATCTACACCATGGGGAACAACAGAGATATCAAGCTCAGGACTAATACGCAACAGCTCCTCTTTCCCCTGGAGGGTGAGGGTGAGAACTTTGTCAGCCTTGAGGTACATGTCGAATTCGTATCTCCTCAGCCCCTTCAGATCGAGACTCTCTCTCAACTTATTGAGGCCAAACTTACAATGGCGAAAGGCTTTTAGTCGGGCTAAATAATAACATTCATGGACAGAGATGACCCTTCGTACTCGAGGAAGGTCAGGATTATTATGAATAAACTGCCCCATTACTGAATACTCGGCGATAACGAAGTCGTATCTGTCCTTTCTTACCATTTCTCCGATTGATGCTGCCATCTCTGGAGAATTATAGACTTTGAGGAAATAATGAGGGACAGGGGAGAAGAAAAAATCCCAAAAAGCCTTTAAAGAAGAACGGCTCGGCGGGAAAGGAATGAGCTTAAGGTCATGACAGAAGGACTTCACAGTCGAAATGTATTTTTTCTCTTCGTCGCGAGCAAAAGCGGCCAAAGAAACAAGATGTCTTTTTGATAAATACTTTATACGATTATGAATTATGATTGGTCCGCCAATGACTTTAGCATGGGGAAATTCCTTGCACGCAAACAATATTTTCACTTATACTCTTCTCCTTAATTAAAGGATCTTCTTCCATTTGCGGGTAGAGATGGATAAACTAATTTAGTATTCGACTAAAACTGAGCCTTCCCCCAGCAACCTCTCTATATTTTTGGTTAAATCTTCTGAAGGAGAAATCCCTTGGACTTCTAAGGACTGAGCTATCATTCGGTAAGAATGGGGAGTCTCAAGCTCAAAAAGCACAGGACACTCTCCTGCATTTTTATCCAGCATCTCTTTTAGATCCTCAAAAACTGACTGCTCCAATCCAGGAAGAAAAATCCTTAGAATCATTCTTTTTGCCTGCTTCTGGAAGGCCTCAGCCAAGGGCATAATCTGCAGAAGATGAATCCTGCGGCTTTCTCCCTCCCCCATAAACCTTCCTTGGACCCAGACGAGTTGGTCTTCTCCCAGGTAATCATAATATCTTCTATAGCTGTCGGGAAAAACAACTACTTCTATCCGATCGCTCAAATCTTCCAAAATAAAAGTAGCCATCCGCTCTTCTTTTTTAGTTTTGATGGCTTTAAGAGAGAGTATAATTCCAGCAACTCTTACCTCGTTATTAAAATCTTTTTCCTCATCCAACTCCTTAAGGGAATGGGAAACAAGATTTTTCAGACGGGTTCCAAACTGGGCAAGAGGATGTCCTGTAATATAGAATCCTAAGGCATCCTTTTCATAGGAGAGTAAAAGAGATTCATTCCACTCTCGCATCTGTTTCACCTCAGGAGGAACAGCTGGTGTTTCAACCTGACTTTTACCAAAGAGGAGATTCTGTTTCGAAGATTTAATCTTTTGTTTTTCGTGGGCAAACTCGATCATTTTATCAACCATATGGAAGCACTGAGACCTTTTCCAGCCCAAAGAATCAAAGGCTCCGGCTTTGATCAGACTTTCAATAACCTTTCTATTAACAACTTTAGGATCGATTTCCTGGCAAATGTCAAAAGGAGAGAGAAACTTACCTCTCCTTTCCCTTGCCTGCAGTAAAACTCTGACCGCTCCTTCCCCTACATTCTTGACGGCTGAAAGCCCGAAGCGAATATCTCCCTTGGCCACAGTAAAGTTAAAATCACTTTCGTTTATATCAGGAGGTAAGACCTTGATTCCCATCTCTTGGCACTCGTTCATATACTTGACAACCTGGGAAGTCACCCCTCTTTCAGCCTCTGAAGTCAAAAGGGATGCTAGAAAATAGAGAGGAAAATGAGCCTTGAGATAAGCCGTATGATAAGCCAGGTAGGCATAAGCGGCACTGTGAGATTTATTAAATCCATATCCAGCAAAAAACTTTATCTGCTGGAAGATCTTATCTGCTTTAGCTTGACTTAGGCCCCTTTTCTTAGCTCCTTGGATAAACCTCTGTTTTTGGGCCTTCATCATACCCGTCACTTTCTTGCCCATGGCTTTTCTCAAAACGTCAGCCTCTGCCAAGGAAAAGCCAGCAATGTCTGTGGCTATCTTCATGACCTGCTCTTGGTAGACAATAATTCCCTGAGTTTCTTTCAGGATAGGTTCAAGCTCTGGACATTCATAACTGATTTGCTCTGGATGGTGTTTGCGCTTAATGAATTCATCTGTCATT
>Ga0114921_10000209_pt1 | contig 24046 bp, 19 predicted proteins | sample BentaG_FD_87016 | JGI IMG/M metagenome (GOLD analysis project Ga0114921, IMG submission 87016) | Deep subsurface microbial communities from South Atlantic Ocean to uncover new lineages of life (NeLLi) - Benguela_00093 metaG | ecosystem: Environmental > Aquatic > Marine > Oceanic > Sediment ... | reverse complement strand
AGGCATTTTTGGCAATAAGATACAAAGGAATGGCTGAGAGTCCAACCATCAGCACTTGGAGATAAAGCAGAAACAAAGGACCATCGAAAATAAGGTAAAAAGGGACAACAAGAAATATTATCGGAGTAAAATGAATGCCAAAATGACTCTCCCAGCTTTGTGCCTTTAAAGGCTCAAAAGATAACTCACCATCGCGCACCAGCCATTGTCCAAATCCAAATTTATGAAAAGGATCGGACATTAATTCTCCTCTCAGAGTGTAATACATTCCATAATCGAATAGGGAGAGGTCACAGGCATTAGTCCCAAATGAAAAATGCTGCGCTGTTCTTATGGAGGAAAAAAGGATTATCCAGGCAAGTAGAAAAAATAGAAAGAAGCGATTTTGAGAAAAGAATTCTCCTCTTTTCAGCTTCATCCTATTGTGGATTAGTAGATCTTCATAAGCAACAAATCCAGCTCTTCGAGCTTTTCCACAAATTCGGTGTGCAGCTCATTGATAGAATCATTGAATTCTTCCTCTGTTCCTGAAGGATTCAGGGTAAGTGTATGAAGGTCCTCATAGATGCCATAAAGCTCCACAAGTCTCTTGTAGGATTTAGAAAACTTCGGAGGTGGATCAGACAATGTTTCCACGATTCTCTTAATATTAGCTCTATTCTCTCCGAAATACCTCCTCGCTTTTTCTCCTCTATCTCCCTGTAACTCAGCATAGGCAGTTTCGAAATCCATCCCCGTAACTTTAGCATATTCCCAGATAGTCACATATGATCTGCTGAAATTAATATAAGACGAAGCTGCCTTGACAATCACATTTTTCAAACCTCTAATTTTTACCTCGTAGGCTTTTTCCTCTCTCTCTCGGTTGCTACATCCCAGAAGAACAAGAAAAACAGTAAATAAAAGAATACCAGCGATGGCCTTTTTCTTCATGAGGCATTCCTCGTTGATTGATATTTTAGAAGGCGACCTGGAAAAGCTGGAAGCACCAGATTGTTTTCTCTCGAAGTATTATGTTTCATCAGAAAATTATTATGGATTTTAAAATATTATCAAATTTAAGTTGATAAAAATGCTATCCCTGCAATCCCTCTTTTCGGCCTTCCGACTCAAAGCCAGAGAGGGCAAAAGGAGGATGCGTTATGGAATGAATGAAAATCTTATAAGCAGAAGAGTTGCAATCCAGTTCAGGACAAAAAGAATGCCGAGAATAATCACACCTTGATTGAGGAATTTACCATAATGAACCAGCCTAGAGCGCCACGCAGGAATCATGAGTATTGCCAGGCGATACACAAATTGAAAGAAGATATAAACCAGGATCAGCAAGCCCAGCCGATGATAAGAAAGGCTCATAACAGCATCCCCGTGCACAGCTGCAACCATCGACCTGACTAGACCGCACCCAGGACATGGCAGGCCCGTTAAATTCTTAAATGTACAGATGCTCGGAACAGGAACTCGCCCAAGTCGAACATGGGGGTTTTCAGAATCAGCCGGCGAAAGAATCAGTGCACCGGCCAGGATGCAAAAGCAGGCAATAAAAACAACAAGATGCGGCAGAAGCTCACCATTCACGAGAGAGAAAAGAGTCCCCTCCTCTCTATTCCAATTGATAGTGTGCAATGCAGGAGTTCTCACTTAAAAGCGGCCTTGACCTCAGGTTTTGTCAACACAACTAGACACCATATTCCAATAGGCAGGCCCACTACACAGCAGGGACTGATACAAGGAATCATGGCCAGAATGCTGGCGGCAATACACAAACCCCATTCTTTGAGTTCTTTCATCTTCAACGAAATAAAGATGAGGAAAGCTGCTACCAGGAGACCAACAAATGAGCTTCCAATGCCAATGGTTCCCTCGAAGAGCCCTTCATACTTATCAGGCATCTCATTTTCTATGAATGAGTAAAAGCTCGTGCCGATTATCAATGCAATAAGACTTGTCAGTTCGATGACAGCTCCGAGGATTCCAGCAACGAGCAGGCCTGTGGCCGGGCCAGATACCTGACTGGAAGCATCCCTGGTTACTGGCGCAGGTTTTTTTTCATTAGTCATGATTTCCTCCTATATTGATTTTGAAAATCTTCTCCAGAAGATGCACTTCAGCCTTACTTACTGTCTCTTTATTTATTACATTCTTCCGGACGTTTGGAACTGAATTTGAATTAAAGCAAGCCAATCCTATTCAACCAAATACAGAAAGTCAATAAAATGTATCATTTTTTCCCCATGATGTGATTGCCACGCTTTGCTCGCAACGGAGCTTGTTGAGATTGCCACGCTCCCTTCGAGCGCCCGCAATGACATTTTATACAGAAGGAGTCAAATACAATCAGTAACACAGTGACTCAGCAGCTCAGAATAGAAAAGCGTAAAAGGCAAAGAGTTGAGATCAGTAAGCAAGATCATTACTTTTTCACTATCCTATTTAACCATCTAAAAATTTCGTTCCATTTATCGTAACCTCCGTGGGCTGCGCCTTTGACCTCTAGGTAAGTGTGTGGGATACCCATCTCTTTTAACTTCTGCACTGCCCTCCTTGAATTTTCAACAGAAACCGCATTATCTTTATCGCCATGCACGATGAAGAAATTTAATCCCTTTCCTCTATCAAGAAGGTCGATTATGTTCTCTTCATTCAAGTATAATGGTGGAGATACTGCGCCTGACCTGATTATCACAGCCTTGAACAGTTCCGGATGGAGAAGCCCCAACCGCCAGGCTCCATAACCACCCATTGAAAATCCATCGAGAATGATGTTCTTCTCATCTATGTTGTATAACTTCTTGAGATGATTGATGCACTCGATAACATCCTTGCCAGAGTCACCAAGATACCAATCAGAAAGTCCCCTTGCTTTTGGGGCAAGGACAATAAAGTTTCCCCGTCTCAATATCATTCTTGAAACAGACTGTATGGTTCTTCTCTCATCGACTCCACTTCCATGCAAAGTCACAAAAAGAGGAATCGGTTTTTTCTCATCATAAGTATAGGGAATAAACACAGAATAAGGCTGAAGTGTATTATCAATCTCCGACCTGTGAGCAAGCCTTCCAATACTCCCTGGGAGAAAAAGTGCGGGTTTTCCTTCGTCAACATTTTTATACAAAATGTCAATCTCCTGAAACCACAGTTCCAAAGATTTTGTGTTTGCAAAGGGTGGCGATTCTTCCATATACTGTTTGATCCAGTCCAATCTTATTTCTAAGGTCGGAAGGCTCTCTCTGTATCTTATATCTTCTTTAAAGAGTTCCTTTTCTTTCACTTCAACGAGTTTTGAGTTGAGCTCATCAAACTCATCCCTGTTCAACACGAAAAACTGCATATCCTCTCTGAATTTTAGTGAGCCTTTGTCGTCCATTACTCCAAGGCTAAGAACGTATGAACCAGATGAATAATTCTCCTCTTTAAGGACCACGTCGAACATATTCATTCCTTTCTTAAGAGTAACATTTTTTGTGGAGGAAACATTCATTCTGGCGGAACTCAGTTCATACAGAATTTTCCAATCCGATTGTTCAGATGGAGAATTAAAGGCCGTGGTGATTATCTTTTCACTGTCGTGATAAAAGTGTGAAGCATTGACGGAGGCCTGGAGCTCGTGTGCTTCAGGGATACGGCTGATAAAATTAAATATCGCTCCTCTCCTCAGGTTAGATGCTTCGGTGTCATATCTTTTATCTTGATAAAGCTGTAATATTTTTCTTTTCCCATGGTCACGGTCAACATAGACAAGATTTATCCCCCATTCATCATGAATAAACGGCTTAAAAGGAATGACATATTTCCAGGGTATCGAAATCTCATACATTAGGGTTTTCTGAGTTGTGTCAGGGATGATTTTCAAATCAACATCTTTAAGCGAAGGCCCGGGAAGATATTCTCCATCTCTGTTAACAAGTACCTTAGTCTCCTTATCTTCCTGAAGAGAAAATCCAAAAGTACAAAACCGGTCGCTCTCGTTTCCTTGGAAAGGATCTATGAATGTTAAATAAAGACCATCACCATACCTCCAGCTTCTGTTAGGAAATTCGAAAGTATCGTCAACGGCTTTGATTGCTGCATAGAATCTCTCTGAATCAAAGGTAAACCTGGCGGTGACTGTTATGTCAGGAGAGGGATCAATTCTTTTTCCATCTGGAGCTAGATTGATTGGAAATTCTTTGACATTACTCCACTCATCTAGGTTTCCATCTATGATTATTTTCTTATCTGTCTGGAGTATTTTTAAATCTTCTGATTGAAGAGACGGAAATCCTGAGCGAAAAAAGAAGGCGACAAAAAACACAATAACTATTATCTGGATCTTATCAATTCTCATAATAACATCCTCCAAGTTTTTTCTTTTTTACTTAAATCTTCCTTGATCTCCTATCATCTGAATCATTAGCAAAGAGGTTATAGCACGGGAAAGATTTTTATGTCAAAAGTCAGAACGAAAGGAAGGGAAAAAATCAGTTAGCTCTTGTTCTTCTTAATCTCTTCTAATGCTTTCTCTGCAGCTTGTCGGACAAACTCATTATCATCCTCAAGAACTTTATTGAGTGGTTCTATTGCCCTTTCATCTCCTGTCTTCCCCAGAACCTCTGCTGCATTCCACCGAACAAACTCACTCTCATCCTTAAGAGCCAGAATCAGGGGTTGTACAGCTGTCTTATCTCTTATTTTCTTTAGAACTTCTGCTGCACCCTCACGAACGTACCAATCTTTATCCTTAAGAGCGTAAATAAGAGCTACTACTGCTCTTACATTCTTCAGCTTGCCGAGAACCTCTGCCACTTGCTCGCGAACACCCCAATCTTCATCCTTCAAAGCCTGAATGAGGTGATCAATAGAACTTTCATCTTTTATCTTACCAAGCGCCTCTGCAGCACTCAATCGAACCGAGCTATCTTCATCCTTCAAAGCCTGAACGAGAGGACCTACTGCCGACTTTCCAATCTCCCCTAGAACATCTGCGGCTCTAAATCGAACAGTACTTTCTTCATCCTTCAGAGCTTGAATGAGGGGTTCTACCGCTTTTTCATCTTTAATCTTTCGGAGTGCCTCTGTTGCTCGCTCTCGAACACCCCAATGTTCATCCTTCAGGGCTTCTACAAGGGGATCTACTGCTCTTTCGTCTTTTATCTTTCCAAGGGCTTCTGCTGCCAACTCTCGAACCTTATTGTCTTTATCTTTCAGAACCTGGATAAGAGGTTCTACTGCCGGCTCCCCTAATTCACTAAATACCTCGGGAGCGTTCCATTTTATACTCTGGCCTCTATACCTTAGGGTCCGAATGAGAGGTTCTACTGCCCTTTCATCTCTTATCTTTCCGAGAATCTCTGGGGCTTTCGACTGAAGTCTTTCATCTTCATCCTCTAAAGCCTGAATGAGAGGTTCCACCGCTGACTTTCCTATTTCCGCAAGGACTGCTGCTGCTTTATACCAAACATACCAATGTTTATCCTTCAGCCCCAGGATGAGTGGTTCTATTGTTCTTTCATCCTTTAATTTTCCTAGTGCGTTGACAGTCCTCTTTCGGACATTCTCATCTTTATGCTGCAAAGCATCTATCAAGCCATTGATATCTTTTTTCTCCAGTAACTTTTCTACATTCGGTATCTTAAAAATTGGCATTTTCTCTTAAAATTTATGTTGCTAAATTCAGATTCACTAATTCAGGGCTAAGAATCCTCTTTTTGTTCTCTCTACCTAATTCCTCCCCCAAATTATATTTTTTTCTGATTTATCTCCGCTTTAATACTTTATATCAAAGACCACAAAAAAATGTCAATTTGCCTGTTTTGATTTAAACCTTTATAGCTCATATTATCCAGATAAAAAGATAGGATCAAACAATAAAGACACAAAGCATTAAAAAATTGAGCGCTTAATCCCACTGTATCTATTCTAGCGTACTTAAAATTGCTAAGGTAGAATCTAGTTTGAAAGACCTAGAAATAAATTCGTTTCGATTTATTTTCATAACAATACCTTCTGCAACAAAAAGCAAAAAGGGATTGTGTCTCAGAATCTGACATTTGTATTAAACATAATTGCTAAATAAGGATAATATGTCAAATGTTGAGACGCGACCCCTTACTGTAACTTTAAGATAAACTATTAGAGAAGATAATCGTATATACATCTGAGGAGGAAAAAATGAGAAGAAAGCCAGTTCTTTTATCTGTTACAATCCTGTGTATTTTCTTTTTGACCACAGCGGGCAACGCCCAGGATTCCTACAAGAAGTTCAATCTCAAGTTTTCCGGTGGATACGGCAACACTGCTCAAGGGGATCTGGACGAGGTGCTCGACGGCTTGAACTCTCAGCTTGCAGATCTAGCTGCTATGGTTGGACTCGCTAATCCAGATGATGTAGAAAACGTGAATTGGGGTCTTGATTTTGAGGGTGAATTTATCTTCAGCCTTTCCAAGAAATTTGGAGTTGGTCTTGGTGTGGGGTACATGGAGAGAAAAATAGACAGTTCAGTCGAGTTCGGGCTTGAACCTTTAATCAGCGGCTCATTTTCATGGGAACCAAAATACACAGCTGTTCCTATCAACTTGAGCGGTTATTATTATCTTCCAATCAACTCTAAAATGAGTGCTTATCTAAAGGCTGGAATCGGATACTATTTTGCGAAGATTACCTATAAAATACAACAGGAATTTAAAGTTCTTGGCTATCCCAATGATTGGGAACAAAATGAAGGTGAAGCCAAGGATAATGGATTCGGGTTTCATGGCGGTTTGGGATTTGAATATAAAATGACAGAGAGTATTTCCCTTTATGCTGAGGGAATGGGAAGATACGTAAATTTCAAAAATTGGGACGTCGATAATACATGGACTGACTTATCGGGATACACATTGAGGCAATCAGGAACATTCTGGTATGTAGAAGAATATGTAGAGGATACCGGCAAGTATTATCCTAGCCTTGAATTGTCAGAGCAAAAACCATCGAATCAAGGGCTTAGGAATGTCAGGAAAGCGGAGATTGATTTTTCGGGATTTTCATTCAGAATAGGAGTAAAAATAGGGCTAGGCAAATAATAGGTTACTGTTCTTATTGTTTTTATTACAGACGATATTTCAAACCGAGGCCAGTTCCAATTCCGCCTATGTTGATATCAGTCCCATCAGGGGCTATTGTGCTATATTTGTAATCGATTCTGAATTCAAGATAGAATTTTTCTTTTAATTCAATCAACACTCCAGCCTGTCCTGAATAGCCAAACCTGGCATATCTTACAGTATCGCGAGGAGCGGTTTCACGATAAAAGTGCACGCCCATACCAATACCAATGTAGGGGATAACTTTTTTATCTGTGAATCTGTAATTGATGCCAAGATTCACTGGAATGATTCTAAGAGCGATTTCCTCTTTTGTAAACGATAATTCTCCTTTTTTTGAAAAATAACTGCTCCCAAACCATATTGAAAACCGTTTCAAAACATCAACACTCAGTTCACCACCATACTGGATGCCGCCCCCGTAGATATCCTTAAATGTCTGATTTGAAGGAATGAAATAACTCGTTTCCAATCCTATGGATACATCCTGTGCGTTGAGTGTTCCCAAGATAAATAAAATGACCAAAATTGATAATATGTATCTTTTCATCTTTCTCCTCCCTTTCATCGATTTATCGGATGCTGAACAGTAACTATGGCAGTTACGCTCTCTTTGTCATCATCCGTGACAGAAGATATTCCATAGGTGTACTTCCTCTCCTTATCGACTCCTAAATCCCAATATTCAAATGTACTGACGTTCACTTCATCCAATAAGAACCAGATGCTGGCATCAACAACCTGGTAAATTCTGTACTTAGAAATATTCACTCCTGCATTGCGCGGATTAGGCAGCCACCTCAAAACATTTACATACTCAAAATAGCCTAATCCCCGATTTTCTACTTTCTGCGCACTGACCTCTGATGGAAAATAAGGAGGAGGTCCGAGAAAGCATTTTATGGGTAATAGAATGTGATTCGCTATCAGCTCTATGGGCATAAACTGGCCGGGATTTGGCCAGCCGCTCCAGGCCATTGTTGTGACGATAACCATATTCAACTCGGGAATATTCATTATGTACTGTCCTCCCATTCCGGATGCATGATACAGCTCATAATCGTGGATTTCGCCTAACCACCATTTGTACCCATACCCCCTCTCTGTCATGGGTCCCCAGTCCGAAGTAAATCTGCTGGAAGGCTTGATGGACTGCTTGACCCATGCCTCAGGGACAATTTGCTTTCCATCCAATAATCCGTTCTTCAAATAGAGATAACCAAATCTTGCCATGTCTCGGGGAGTATAATACATTTCATGACCTCCGGTATAAATTCCCTGAGGATCCTGGTGCCAGCTGAGAATGGAGATATTTAAAGGAGTAAAAAGATACTTTTCTGCGAATTCCCTGGTGCTCATGCCTGTAGTTTTTGTGAGGATTCCTGATAAAAGATTTGTCTGTACTGTAGAATAGTGAAAGCTTTCTCCCGGATTGTGCCTTAGAGGAAGTTCAATGGCGTATTGAATCCAATCGGGACTTCTCCAATATTGATCCCAATCTTCTTGGTTTTCATCAAAATCAAATCCGGCCTTCATCGTTAATAAGTGCTCGATTGTAATATCATATTTTCTCGGGTCCAAATCTGAAGTAATGTATTCAGGAAAAAAATCCATCAGTTTCTGATCCAGGCTGTAAAGATAATTCTCCCGAAAGGCAATCCCTGCCAGAGCAGAAGCAAAACTTTTGGAAACTGAATAAACATTATTGGCGTCATATTTATCCTGAAGATGGAAATACCGTTCCGCTATCAGATATCCATTCCTGACAACAAGAAGACTGTAGATGAATGGAATCTTTTCAGCTTCCTGGAAGGCACTCTCAAAAATAGTGGAATCGAGCCCTTGTTCCTCAGGTGTTGATAATGGCCAATTGTAGGGCTCACGAATCTGACTTTCGAATACTTCTTCTGGAGAAAAGCGGAAATGTGGTCTAATAATCTCGTCTTCGGCTATTTTCTCTTGAGAGAAGCCGAGACCAAATAAAATTATCATCAAGAAAAAAATGCATATCTTCCTTTTCATCAAAGCCTCCTTTCTAAAATCTGTACGAGACGCAAATTCTCAACCGGAAGCCAGAGAGATTAAGTTTGATTTTTATCTCCTTGGCTTCAGCCATTCCATTTCCTTATACGTGCAGCTTCATAAAGGGTTTTGAGCAATTTCTGTACCAATTCTGATTTTAATAAACTTATTGATTCTAAGTTGATTAGCTTGAAAAGATAATAGCTTGAATAAAATTGTGTGGAATCATTAATTGAAATTTATCACATCTTGAGATATAAACTATGGAAGTATTAGAGTCAGGCAAAAAATATAAACTCAGGAGGTCTTATGAAAAAATCACTTTTTGTCTCAACACTGATTTTTGTTTTTATAGTAAATCTAAGCCTTTTTGCTCAAGAACCCTATAAGCTTCCTCCGAAAGAAATCATTGACATTCTCAATGCCCCTCCAACGCCCATTGCTTCAGTGAGCCCTTCTGGCAACCTTATGTTCCTTGCAGAATATCAAGCTATGCCTTCTCTTGCTTACATGGCTATGCCAATGCATAGGCTTGCCGGGATGAGGATAACGCCAAAGTACAACTGCCGTCAGCAAACTCGCTTCTACACCGGACTGGTAATCAAAAGATTGAAAGACGGGAAAACCACGCGGATGACTCTTCCGGAAGGTGCTAAGCTAGGTTTCCCCGGCTGGTCCTTTGATGGACTCTGGATAGCCTTTCCCCGCTACACTGACACAGGAATCGAATTATGGGTAGCTGAGACTAAAACAGGCAAAGCAAAAGCCCTTACTACTTCTATCATTAACGCAACCTTAAACAATGGTTTTAGATGGATGCCTGACAACCGCCATCTTCTCATCAATACTGTCTTAGACGATAGAGGCGACCCGCCGCAGGCCCCTGCCGTTCCAGCAGGACCTAATATCCAAGAGACCTCAGGTAAATTTTCGAAGGTGTGGACTTATCAGGACTTGCTGCAGAATCCTCACGACGAAGTGGTGTTTGATTATTATGCCACCTCTCAAATTATGGAAGTCGATGTCATCTCTGGCATTACCCGTAAGGTCGGTTCACCCGGCATATACCAATCCATATCTCCTTCATCTGATGGAGACTTGCTCCTTGTTCGTAAAATAAAAAGACCTTATTCCTACAGCGTCCCCTATTACCGTTTTGCCCATACCCTTGAAATCTGGAACAGGAATGGAGAGTTAATTCATCTTCTGGCTGACCTTCCTCTGGCAGATGAAGTACCTATGAGAGGAGTGCCCACTGGGCCAAGGTCTGTTGAATGGAGGCCCCTTGCGCCATCCACAGTGATCTGGGCTGAAGCGCTGGATGAAGGCGACCCCGAAAAAGAAGTCCCTCATAGGGACAAGATCATGACCCTCTCTGCTCCCTTCAAAGAGGAGCCCAAAGAAATCACGCGAATTCAGCACCGATATTGGGGAATATTCTGGTTCGAAAAGAAAGGAATGGCTGCCATCACAGAATACAACTGGAAGAAAAGGTGGCGCACTTCTCATTTGATGAATTTCGATAAACCAGATATTCCTGCGAAAAAAATATTCGACCTCAGTATCCATGACCGCTACAAAGATCCGGGCTACCCAGTTTTCAAGATAACTAAATCCGGAGATTATCTCGTGCTGCAGGATAAAGATTGGATTTATCTCTCTGGAAGTGGGGCTTCGCCCCAAGGAGACAGGCCTTTTCTGGACAAGATGAACATCAAGACGATGAAAAAGCAGCGCCTGTTCCACTGCGCAGAGAAAACCTATGAATCCTTTTACGGCTTTGTCGGAAACTCCCGTAACGAGATAATCATCAGGCACGAGTCCCAGACCAATCCCCCTAATTTTTTCTTGGCTAACCTGAAGAAGAAGAAACGCAAAGCATTAACTGATTTTAAAGACCCTGCTCCCCAGCTCACAGGAATGAAAAAGCGGCTCATAAAATACAAAAGGGAAGATGGGATCGACCTTTCCGGCACACTCTATCTTCCGCCAGACTACAAGGAAGGGGAAAGATACCCTCTTGTTATCTGGGCTTACCCCATCGAATACACTGATCCAGGAGTTGCCGGGCAGGTGAGAGGCTCTCCTTACACATTCACTTTTTTCAGAGGAACATCTGTGCTCTTCTTTCTCACCCAAGGTTATGTCGTCCTCTATGGAGCCCAAATGCCTGTAGTTGGAGATCCCAAGACAATGAACGATACCTTCCCCGAACAAATTACGGCCAGCGCGAAAGCAGGCATAGACAAACTTGATTCCATGGGCATCATTGATCCTAAGCGCGTGGGAGTAGGAGGACATAGTTATGGCGCATTTATGACCGCTAACTTACTGGCGCATTCCGACCTTTTTGCTGCGGGAATCGCCAGAAGCGGTGCCTACAACAGAACCCTGACTCCTTTCGGATTCCAGAGCGAGAGAAGAACTATCTGGGAAGCTCCTGAAGTCTACTTCAAGGTCTCTCCTTTTTTTCATGCTCATAAAATCAAAGAACCCATTCTCCTCATTCATGGTGAAATCGATAATAATTCCGGCACCTTTCCCATCCAGTCAAAAAGACTCTTCCACGCTCTGAAAGGCCACGGAGCAACAGCCCGACTGGTCATGCTCCCTAATGAAAGCCATGGTTACAGAGCCAGAGAGTCAGTCCTCCATGTGCTGGCAGAAATGATCGAATGGCTCGATAAATACGTTAAAAAGAAAGAATAAATTCTCAGCGGTTGTTGATACTGAAGAGAGCTGTCAGAAAGCGGTTCATATCGACCATGCTCTCTGTCTCAATGAGGATTGTTTTGCCGCTCAACCGCCTTATCCAGGGAAGATAACCAAAGGCTTCAGCATCATACGTACTTTTAAAAGTTAATTCCATTCGGATTGGCGGCTTGATCACATAAGGCTTAAGCTCCTTAATCCGTTCCACCGCTCTCTTGCTTTTTTCTTTTATTTCTTGGCAGATTAATTTTGGGTGTCGTGATTTAGCAGACAACCAGCCCAGGGACTCTTTCGTAATCACTGTCTCCACCGAACCAAACGTCTTCCGAGCTTCTTTTGATACATTCTGGTCGCCAGCAACCAAGATGACCGGAACATTAAATTGACCAGCTACAGCTGCATTAAAAATGGCTTCAGAGACGGGCATTCCATTAAGCTTAATCTCGAATATCTTGCCGCCCCAGATAGTATGGGATAAGTTTGCGTCTGGCGTACCCTCTTTAGGATGATAGCCGATGAAAATCACTCCATCAAATGTGTCATCGATGCCTTCCATCTGGAGTAAAGACCTGGGAAAAGACCTGATAAGAAGAGCCTTCTCGTGAAGCTGCTCAGGAATCAGATTTTGTGCATTTCCATGAGAATCAGAAACAACAATTTCCCCTGCCCCAGCTTCCAGACAACCTTCTATTGCTGCATTGACTTCAGCTGTCATGAACTTTCGGCCTCTTTCATACTCGAATTTTCCAGGTCCGAGTTGTGCTGAGCTGACGAGTGCTCCTATTCCCTCCATATCTGCTGAAATATAGATCTTTGGGCTTCTGATTTCTCCGCTTTCAACAGAAACAATGCTTCCAAAAAAGACGAGAGAAAGAACCATAAAAAAACGAAAAAAACTTTTTAACATTTTTCCTCCTTTCACTTCTCTTAAAATATTTATTCGGTCCTTCATACGAATGCTTAAAAAACCTTATGGAATTTACGCAGGAATCTCATCATTTTCTCAAATAATTTTAATCAGACTGCAACTTTTTTCAAGAGGAGATAATTATTTAGCCTTATTATTGATGGAATTACTCACAACTTCTGTTAAAAAGCTTGTGGAAAAATCAAAAAGTTGCATTCTAAGACGTTTAAATACTTACATTTCATACACATTGCACAATTTTTGGTCAACTGCGAGATTTGACTTGAAATTTTTTTGATTTAATGATAAATAAAATAAGCAATACATAGAGACTCTTAAGGGAGGGAAAAATGAAAAAAATGCTAATGATTCCTTTTCTTTCCCTTCTCATTTCTCCATTTAATCTGGCCTTTAATGCCTATGCTTCTGAAGAATTAGCAGTGTCCATCAAAGAAGTCTCTCCCTTCACCTACTGCTGCATTCACCATAAAGGTCCTTTTACTGAAATAGAAAAAGCTATCGGGCAGTTAATGCAAGCCGTGCGAGAACAAAACATCATCCCCATGGGTCCTTTGGTCGGGGTCTATTACAATGACCCTAACGAAGTTAAACCTGAGGACCTGGAATGGGAAGTTGGATTTCCAGTCACACAACAGGTTCCTGTTCGAGCACCTTTAGAAAAGAAAGAGTGGAGTTTCACCAGCGTAGCAACAGCACTCCATGTTGGACCCTACGAAGAGACGGGTCAGAGCTACCTAAAGATATTTAAGTGGCTACAGACAAATAATTATATCCAGTCAGGACCTGTAATGGAAAAATACCTGGACGACCCCTCGCAGGTTAAGCCAGAGAAGCTTCAAACAGAAATCTGGGTTCCCTGTAAGAAGGAAAATAATCTATGATTAACCATAGAAATTCCATGATATTTTCATCGCCCTATCACTAAAAATCACCAGAAGAGATTAACCGCAGGGGGTGATAAAAAGATGAGAAAAAACCCCTTAAAAATCATCGAAATGGGGGATTTACTAATCGATGTCATTTTTTTAGTATGATAAGCACAAACTTGATTAAAATTATTTAAAATGAAGAGTAAAAGGGAAAATACCCACGATATAACTCTAGGTAAAAAGATAATGAAAAGTCCAAGCCAGGTTCAAACAGTAGCCCGTGATGCCACATCGAGACTCAAGGCCGTCACAGACAACGTGCCCAATATAGCTATTCAGGGATACAACGGAGATGGAGAGATAGTCCTCTGGAATCCAGCTTCGGAGAAATTATACGGATACAAGGCGGCAGATGTTATCGGAAAAAGAGCGGGGAGTTTAACCTTATCTGAATCTGAGAGTAAAAAACTAAAAAAGTTCATCAAAACTGCCCTTGAAAAGAAGAAATCCGCTCCTTTAAAGGAATGGACCGTAAGAACAAAAAAAGGTGAAGAACGCTTTGTTTTATCATCGATTTTCCCCGTATCAATGCCAGAAGGAGAAACTTATATTGTATGTGTGGATGCCGATATAACAGAAAGAAAGACGGCGGATAAAAGATTGGACGAAATGAGCCAACAGATTGAAAGATTCTCCCAAATGACTGCCGAGCTCTTATTCATCGAGGATGAGCAGGAACTTTTCGATCACATCGCTCAATCAGTAATAGAAATTTCAGATTTTAATCGAGTGCTCATTTCTTTTTTCATAAAAGATCCTCCATACAGAGAAATCATTGGACACAAAGGAGTCAGTAAGGCAGATTTAGAGCGTGTAAAAAAAGTGGAAATGCCTCTAGAGAAGTATCTCGTATGTTTTGAAAAGGGCATAAGAATCGGGAATCAATCATGCTATGTTCCCCATAGACTAAAACACATACTGGACCAGGCTGCAGTCATCTACGGGAAAAAAACATATCCAAGGCGAAAAGGTCGCTGGCACAGAGAAGATAACGTGTTTGTAGCGATGAAAGATACAAAGGGAAAAATAATAGGGATTATTTCTGTCGATGAATCCAAAAGCAGCCAGGTCCCTACAGACGATACAGTTCGTCCTTTAGAGACGTTTGCCAACTTGATTTCAGGACATATTCAGAATCGTATACTGGAAAGAGAAAGAAAAAAGTCCGAAGTTAAATATCAAGAATTGGTGAGTAATGTTCAGATTGGAATTTTCAGAGCTACTCCCGGAGGCACACTACTTGAAATCAACCCGGCTGGTTTTGATATGTTTGGCTATAAAAATCCCGAGAGTTTCCTTTCTCTTACGGCGGTGGACTTGTACGTAAATCCAGAAGATAGGGAAAAATACGTAAAAGAAATGGAAGATACTGGTCTGGTAAAAAACAAGGAGGTCAGTTTAAAGAAGAAAGACGGCACTCCCTTCTGGGCGGCGATGACATCCACAGCAATCAAGGACGGCGAAGGCATAATAATGTATTATGATACGGTTGTTGAGGATATTACCGAAAGAAAAAAATCACAAGAAAAAATAGAAATGCTCTCCATTACTGATGAGCTGACGGGATTGTATAATAGAAGACATTTTAACCAACGCCTGCCTGAGGATATTAAAAATGCTGAAACATGGAAAAGTTACCTGGCGTTTATCATGATTGATCTAGATGATTTCAAAAAATATAATGATTTGTACTACCACCTCAAAGGTGATGAAATTTTAAAGGAAATCGCCAGGGTCATCCAGCACAATATCCGGCAAGGTCATGACTGGGCCGCGAGGTTTGGAGGGGAAGAGTTTGCTATTATTCTTCCTGGCTCAAGCGCTTCTGAAGCATTCGTTGTCGCAGAAAGAATCAGAAAAGCTTTTAAAAAGGTTGAATTCAAACCAATAGAGAAGATTGTTCATAAGACCATAAGCGCAGGAGTAGCTGAATGTCATTTTCCGAAGCGCGAAATCCCCCCTGACCTAAAAGATAAAAAATATTTAATAAATTATGAAAAAATTGCCACAGAATTGGCTGACCTCGCCGACAAATCTTTGTTCAAGGCAAAAAAATCAGGAAAAGATAGAGTGGATATTTCAGACAAAACAATAGAACCCAAATATTCTATTCCTTAGATACAATCCCCCTTTTCCTGTTGACAGTCTCCCCAGAACTAAGAGAAAATAAAAATCCCTAGTGCAAGTCTATTCCCGTTCTCTATTAAAATGAGAAAAGTGCCTCTGAAATACGGTATACTAATTTTGATTATCCTTTCTTCTGTCATCATAATCTCGCAGATTTCTTCTCAATCTCCCCGGGTTCAAGGCAATCAGCAATTCCAAAAAGGAATGGCCTTCCCCACTTGGCGGTATGATCAGTATTCCTCACCAGGCTCTGATAAATCCATCAAAATCCTGAAAAGAAAAACATGCACAGAGTGGGTTCAACTTGTTCCCACCTGGTATCAAGAAGATAAATTTTCCAATAAGATGTCGCCTGATTCGAAAGGCATGACTGCAAATAAAAAATCTCTCAGGCATGCCATCCGAACCGCTCATAAACTGGGGCTGAAGATAATGCTGAAACCCCATGTCGATGCCTTTGACGGTAGCTGGCGCGGCACCTTCCAGCCCACAGACCCAGAGGCCTGGTTCAAAAACTACAGAAAAATGATGAGAAACTATGCCAGGCTTGCCCAGAAGGAAAATGTCGAGATTCTCTCCATCGGCTGCGAATTCATTGAGGTTACTAAGTCTGAATTCACTGGCCAATGGAGCAGGATTGTCAGGACTGTCAAGAAATATTACAAAGGCCCTCTTGTCTATTCTGCCAATTGGTGGCAGGAATATATCCAGGTGGAATTCTGGGGAGAACTTGATTATATTGGAATCGATGCTTACTTTACCCTCACTGGCAAAACTGACCCAACCCTTGAAGAGCTTTTAACTTCCTGGAAACTGTATCTCACCCAGATCGAAACATTTTATCAGGGTTGGAAGATTCCCGTCATTCTTACAGAAATCGGATACAGGAGCATCGACGGAGCAAACATTAGGCCCTGGGACTGGGAGACATCGGGTACTGTCGACCTAGAAGAACAGGCACTCTGTTACCAAGCAGTAATAGAAACATTCAAAGGGAAGCCATGGTTTAAAGGAATATACTGGTGGAATTGGGAGCCTGACCCCTCCCTCGGAGGGCCGGATGACAAAGGATATACACCCCATAAGAAGCCCGCAGAAAAAATCGTAAAGAAATGGTACTGTGAGTAAAAAAGGGTTTGATGAATCAAACCCCTGCACAGTTAAAGGGGGATAGCCCCAAGGTTGCCTGCCCTCTTTTTTCTTGGTAAAGTTAGAATACTTTGTTAACAGTTAAGAAGGTCAGGGCAACGAGCATCCTCAATAAATCAAAAATCTTTGATTATTGTTTGAATTCTTACACTGGCTGTATGTTCAGCTGTAGATACTGCTATGCGCGCCTTTTCATCAAACGTTTTTCCGGCCACAAAGAGGCCTGGGGTGAATTTGTGGATATCAAAGTCAATGCTCCTGAACTTCTGGAAAAGCAGTTGATGAAGGCAAGAAGGGGTAAAGTATGGGTCTCCTCTGTAACCGATCCCTATCAGCCCCTCGAGAAAAAGCATGAATTAACCAGACAGTGTCTAAAAGAACTGGCAAAGATACAGTTCCCTGTTGTTATCCAGACGAAATCGGAACTTGCATCCCGTGACCTGGACCTGTTTCAGCAGTTTGAAGATATAGAAGTAGGATTTACCATAACTACAGACGACGAGAGAATAGCGAAAATGTTTGAACCAAATGCTTCAACCGTAAAACAGAGATTGATGGCGATGGAGAAAATACACTCAAAAGGAGTAAAAACATTTGCCTTCATAGGCCCGATTCTTCCAGGAAACCCGGAAAAACTTGTGCAAAGCCTTGAAGGAAAAGCAGACAATGTGCTGATAGATAGAATGAATTACATAGGTACAATCAAGAGATTTTACTTTCAGCACGATTTAATGCAGGCCACCACAACTAAATTTTTCCAACTACACAAGAATGCGATGGTAACTGAATTAAAAAAAAGAAGAATGAATTTTGAAGTGCTGTTCTAATCAAAAAATTGGGGACAGTCCCCAATTTGAAACTCAGAATTCTATACTAAAGCCTCCTACGGGCATGATTCGCCACTGATAAACCGTTGTGACTTTCTCCTCTCCATCGTTCCAGATATAAGTGTAGACATTGGCCCGATTATAGGCATTCTCAAGGTCAAGATATACGACCAAATTCCATTTATTAAAATGAAATCTTCTATCAACCCTCAGGTCCAAACGATGGTAAGGAGGATAGCGAAGGGCGTTAATTTGCTGGAGGTCCAGTCGACCATCTCCGCTTTCCTTTGAAAGCTCCTCATCAAAAGGCGTATAAGGCCGTCCTCCTGCATACCTCCACTTGATGCTGAATTCCCAATTATCCGAAGGTTTGTAACCCGCTATCATAGTGAAAATATGGCGGTAGTTATAATCTCCTGGTCTCAAAACTCCATCTAAAGCTCTAAACTTAACGACTGAATAGGAATAATTCACCAGCCCGTAAAGCTTCCTGGCAAATTTCTTTTGAAGGAAAAATTCAATCCCCCGAGCAAAACCAGTTCCCTTGCTCAGTAATTTTCCTCCAAAAAAAGATGGCCCAAAATATCCTCCGCTGTTAGCCAAAGTGAAAAATGGATTGTTTACATCCACCGGATAGCTCTTATATCTCTTATCAAAAACCTCAATGGATAGTTTCAGATCTTTCTTTATCAGGTATTCCCACCCAAGAATAAGATGGTCTGCCCGTAAAAAATCCAAGGAAGAATTTTCAGTATGAGATACGAGCCAGATGTATTCAGGAGATTGAAAATATATGCCGTAGGATAGATTAAGAGTATGGAGCGGAGATAATTGATAACTCAGCCCTAACCTGGGACTGAGTGAAAATTTCTTGACATAATCGAAATAATCTCCTCTAATCCCAAAAGTTCCTTTTATTTTAGGATGAAAACGATGGCTGAGCTGCAGATGAGCAGCCATCTTTGATGAGATTAAATCACGTTGAATATCCTTGGGAGGCTGGTATAACCCATAAGGACCGTATCCTCCCCTTAGGAAAATATCATTAGAAGACTTAATCCTTTTATAGGAAAGCCCGGAGGCAAGCTGGGTTTTTGGGTTTAGACTGTATTCAAAGTCAAATTTCAGGGTCTCTTCGGCCTCATAAGAATCACTCCTATATGCCTTTCCATCTTTATCATCAACATCATGAAAAAATTTGTTCAAGGACCTGGATAGGGACAAGATTGAGTAGCCCTTTTTTCCCCATAGAGATTTAAGACTGATCCCTACAACATACTCTCTTTGTCTATTGTTTACTCTGTAATAGCCAACAAAGGGGTCATCGAATTCCTTGATCTTAATCCTGTCAATCCCACCTACGCCTAATATCGAGAGCTGATTGCTTCTTGAAAGGTCATAGACGATTTTTGTCTGAAGATCCCAATAGTCTGGTACTGCAGTCAACCCAAGGGAAAGACCAGATAAAAGCTCTAAATAGCTTCTTCTCAATGAAAACATCCAAGAGCCTTTTTCTGAAAACAGAGGTCCTTCAAAAGTGCCGCCAAACCCGGCAATACTAAGATTGACATCCCCAGAAAATCTCCGCCGATTCCCCTCTCTCAAGACTATTTTGAGCGCCGATGAAAGTTTATCCCCAAGCGCGGCAGGAAATCCTCCAGCATAAAAATTCACATCATGAATAAAGTCAGAATTGACCAATCCGATTGCTCCACCCGATGCTCCTTGAGCCCCAAAATGATTGATGTTAGGAATCTGGATATTATCAATCATGAAAAGATTTTCAGAGGGATTACCGCCCCTGACAATGATATCGTTCTTCATGTCGCCTGAAGCCGCCACTCCTGGCATAGCTTAGATGACCCGGCTTATATCCTCAGCAGCTCCTGGCATGCGCCTGATCTCTTCGTAGGACAGGTTCTGGGTGCTTGTAAAAGAGGTGGCTTCTTTGGAAAAATAATCAGCTGTAACGGTAATTTCTTCCTCTATAACAGCCAAATCCATCTCAACAAATTTCTGGATTGCATGCCCTGTTTCAACCACTACATCAGATATGACTATGGGGCGATAACTTTCTCGTTCAAACAATAGCTGGTAGCTCCCCACTGGAACGCGCTCGAAGCGGAATTGGCCCTGATTATCAGTCTTGGCTTTCAGCTCGCTCCCTATGATAGTAACCTGAACCTCAAATAGTGGCTGCTGAGTCACTCTATCCACGACTCTACCCAGAATAGAGCCTCTCTTCTCTTGAGAAAAAGAAAAACAGATAAGAATTGGGATAAGGAAAATGGTTAAAGAAACGATAATTAAATTATTTCTACGCCACATTTCTTCGCAATCCATATATTTGATTTTACAATGTTCACCTCTTTTTCTCCATCTATCTACTTTATAGCTTATAGTATAGCTCAAATCTGAAGTTAACGGACTGTTAATACTCGTAATGATGAGAGATGTACCGTTTAGTTGTGACGAGCTTTTATTTATTTACCAATTCATATGATTTTTTAAGCAGATTCACCAGTTTCGCATCCACATCTTGTGGACTCTCAAGAACTGCAAAATGGAGAACTCTATTTTTTGAAATTCTGAAGTTCTTATAGACCGGAGATTCGTTGATTTCGCTTCCCAATTGGAACTCAATTTCCACGTTATCTCTTTTGAGTTTAATCGATAAAAAAGTAGCGGTCGCCTTCACCTGGATTGAAGTTTTTACTGGATTAAGGTTAATTTTTCCAAGTTTGTTTAACTCCTGCATTAATTTATCAAAAGTTGCCTTTGCCTGAGGGGATTTGTTTTTTAAATGGTCCTCCAAGTCAACCCTGGCACAAGAGTGCGCTTGATTCGTATTTTTAAATTCTTTTTTACACTTAGGGCAGATCCAAGTCATTTTAAAAATTAAACAATGCTTACTGTTGACTGTAACATTTCCAGATTATCCTACATTTCCATGCACGAAATTTCAATTGCTAAAGTTTAAAAACAGCATTTGCTGTTAAACATGCATAAAAAGTGCACAATATCTGTTTAATTTGCACGAAGTACATATATCAAAAAAACTGATTCGCATAAGCTTCAATCCAAGTCTTTGACCTCGAATTTCTCCTATGATATAAGGTACTGGAATTAGAGAGACAAATCTGTGTTTACAGAAATGCAGAAAAAGAAAAGTACCAAGCAAGAGGTAACTCGAGGCATTGCGGCAATAACAACCTCCAAACCTGCCGTATTTATCATCTCTAGTTTGGTTTTCCTCGTCATAGCCATTCCCTTTTTTAGCCATGTCGTGGATGATGCCTACATTAGTTTCAGGTATGCGAAAAATTTTGTCGACGGCCATGGCCTTGTATTCAATCCAGGCGAAAGAGTGGAGGGTTACACGAATTTCTTATGGGTGATATTATCCGCTCTCTCGCTGCTGGTTTCGGTAGCTCCAGAGATAACTACCCGAATCATCGGCATTCTCTGCTGCCTCGGAACGATTGCTGTGGCCATTCGTTTCAGCCCCTCAGACAAGCGCTTCCCACAGCTCTTATGGATGCCTGCACTCTTTTTGGCGGCCAATCCATCGTTTGCAGTGTGGTCCACAGGTGGCATGGAAACTCCTCTGTTTGCTTTTCTTATCACTCTCGGTGTTCTGCAGGCTGCCGACGGAATACAGAAAGAGCATATCCCCCTCTCAAGCGCTGTGCTATTGGGGCTTGCTGCACTAACCCGACCAGAAGGCGTTCTGGCAGCTGCTATGATTTCTGTGTCAGCATTTATCATTAACCTGAAAAAATCAGGTTTCAGACGGAACTGGGTTCTGTGGAACATAGTCTTCGCCGCCATATTTTTGCCCTATTTTGTTTGGCGTTTGAGTTATTATGGCTTTATCTTTCCCAACTCATTCTATGCAAAAGTCGACCCAGGAGGTTCCCAACTGCAAAGGGGATTTTTTTATTTACACGAGTTCTTAAAAATTATTGGTTACTGGCTGATCGGAGCATTTGTAGGGTTTTTGTGGGCGAAGAGCCGAAAATTTCTGGTCATTCTTTTTTCTTTTATAATCATTTTCACGCTTTATATCATCTATGTCGGTGGAGATGGGTTGCCCATGTTCCGTTTCTTTGTTCCTCTTGCCGGTCTATTTTTTCTGCTGATAGCCTACTGTCTATCTGGAGTGTTTGAAAAAATTCAAAAGTGGAGCCCCGCAAAAATAATCATAACTGCCTTTTTAATAGTTGCCTGGATCTTTTCCTTCTCTCATGCTTTCAGAGGTCCTGCCTTTGACTATGTCATGCAGGATATTCATGAAGTCACTTCCTGGAAGCAGGTCGGCCTCTGGTTCAAAGAACATGCTGACCAAGGTGATTCAATCGCCGTAATTCCGGCCGGAGCGATTCCCTATTTCTCAGAGCTTACAGCAATCGATATGCTGGGGATAAACGACCTGACCATCGGGCATAAAGCCACACCCGAAATGGGAAAAACACAGGCCGGACATGAAAAACATGATGTAGAGTATGTTCTTAGCCGCAAGCCGACATACGTGATCATCGGAATCTACGGTCTTGAGTCCGAACAACTGCCCCCAAAACAGGTTATCAAGCCGTTCTACCCAGCCGAAAAAGAGCTGCTTCGTTCCGGCGAGTTTCAGCTGCAATACAAACTTGCCTCAGCAAAGGCCAAAGGGGGATATTTTTATTTTTTCGTAAGAGCGGATAAAGTACAAACGAGAAACGAATTTTAAAGAGCAAACCGGCTATTATTATCCTTTTTTTCCATATTTACTAAGGAATGCTTTAGCTATCTTTTTCGTCTTTGGGCTAATTGCACTACCTTGTCTAAATTCAAACCTTTTTTATCATTCAATATTTTTTGAATATCTGGTGGTAATTTTTCTGTATTATCTTTCCTCATATTGACTCCTTTGAATTTATGGTAAACATGCATTCATAGTGTTTGCAGATAAACGCTACGGCGCGAACTTCCCATAACTACCTGCAGCAACATTTTCAAAGGCAATCTGCGGTTGGCGCGCAGCGGCGCTTCACTTCCAGCCCATCTGCTATTTGGGCAAAATATCGATTTGTCCCTTGATATAGATACACCATATAAATTTCATGCCCCCACCCAGGCAAGCACTGCGACCACAATAAAAAGCATCCACTGAAACAACTTGGCGATTCCACTTGGAATTTTGGAAGTCAGAGCGATGATGATCTGAGTAATGGCAAAGATTGCATAATTAACGGCTATGAACCTCACAAGAAGCGTGGTATTCACTTGAAAATTAATACCAATTCCAAGAGCAAAAAGGACAGCTGTTGACAGAACTAAGTATGCGGAGACGTAGTGGAAAACGCAGTGCATTACCTTTTTTGGCACCTCATCAAATGACGCATCCATCATCGGCTTCAGATAGTTCTTGCTGCCCATTGTGAAATGTCCAGCTGTGGTAAATGCTCCAAATAATCCCGCAATGAAAAGAAACCAGTTCATTTTGTCCTCCTAAATCCTTTTAGTTTTTATATAGGAATTTGTTTTTTGGCTGGCAACAATTTTCTCCCATTTTTGCTCAATTTCTACCTGCTGACCTGATCAATCACAAACATTATAGTTAAATCACAATAGACATTCAAAGATAAATTCATAAAAAGAAGGGTCAGGTCTACACTTTTAACTTTTTTTATCGAATCTGAAACAAAAAAAATAAATTTCTAAATTTTAATTCAAAAAAGTTAAAAGCGTAGACCTGACCCTTTAATGGTTTAGCTTCTCGCAGTCTTAACAACTCTCTGTCCCCATTTTCTCAAGTCATCCATTAAAACATAAACCGTGGGAAGGATGATCAGAGTTACCAGGGTTGAGAAAGCCAGACCGCCTACGATGGCCCTGGCCATAGGATAATAGGGAGGGCCATTCCCGCCGATGGCGATCATGGTGAAACAGAGGGGAACCAGGCTGAGTATGGTTGTTCCAGCAGTCATCAGAATGGGACGTATCCGGTTGCCGCCTGCCTGGACGATTGCCTCATATCGGCCCAGTCCTTTAGCTCGGAGCTGGTTGATGTGATCAATCAGCACGATGCCGTTGTTGACCACAACACCGATTAATATGAGGACTCCGATCCAGGCCATAAGAGAGAAGGTTGTGCCGGTGATGAGGAAAAACCACCACACCCCGACAATGGCAAAGATAATGGATGTCCAGATAGCACCAGGAAATATCAGGGATTCAAAAAGGGAGGCCATCACAAAATAGATCAGTGCCAGAGCCAGAAGGGTATTGATCATCATGGT
>Ga0114921_10000208_pt1 | contig 24136 bp, 25 predicted proteins | sample BentaG_FD_87016 | JGI IMG/M metagenome (GOLD analysis project Ga0114921, IMG submission 87016) | Deep subsurface microbial communities from South Atlantic Ocean to uncover new lineages of life (NeLLi) - Benguela_00093 metaG | ecosystem: Environmental > Aquatic > Marine > Oceanic > Sediment ... | reverse complement strand
GGTGGTGGCGGCGGTGGCGGCGGTGGCGGCGGTGGCGGCGGTGGCGGCGGTGGTGGCGGTGGTGGCGGTGGCGGTGGCAGCGGCACCGTGATTGGCGGCAGGCCGGGTATCTCCACCACAGTAAAATTCGGAAGGGGTGGCAGGCCGTTGACGGGTGGCGGCTGCTGTGGGGGTGGCGCCGGTGGCACGCCGTTGCTGATCTGAATGGTGATGATCGAGCCTGGGACTGTCTGGCCACCAGGCGACGTGCCCACCACCTTTCCATACCGTGCAGTGCTGTTCACTGGAGTGGCATGCTCGGCTACTTGGAAACCGGCGGCTTTGATGCGATGGCGCGCCGCATCCTGGTCTAGTCCGGACACTTTGGGAACCCGAGAGCCAGGGGCGCCTTCGACGTAGCGGGGATCAGTCGGCGGTAGCCGCACCTCACCGAAATCGTTCGCGATCGGCTTCATGGCCCTGTACCAGGTAAGGGCCGGCTCGTTGCCCCCGTACAGATTGCCGTTACCGCACTTGCGCAGGGGGTGGGAGCACAATTCCGACGGCTTCGTGGAGTCGTCGTAGATGTAGCTCGCGGCCGCATAGTTGTTGGTAAAGCCCACAAAGCCCGAGGACCGGTGTGCCTCGGTGGTGCCCGTCTTGCCCGACATCGGCAGATCCCAGCCCACAGACGCGGCAGCAGCCGCCGCGGTCCCGGCGCCTTGATCGTCCTTGCTCATCGCGTTGGCAAGGGTGTTGGCCAGCCCCTCGGGCACCACCTGATCACAGGTCTCGGTGGTGACAGCCACCTCGGTGCCGTCGCGGTCGAGGACCTTGTCGATCGGGGTCGGTGGACACCACATGCCGCCTGACGCCAGTGTCGCCGCCACGTTCGACAGCTCCAGTGCGTTGAGCTCGATCGGACCCAGGGTGAATGAGCCCAGGTTCTGCCGCTTGACGAAATCGGCGAGGCTCTCATTGCGTTCGGGGTCGTAGGCCCTCGCCGTGCCGGGGTCTGCGTAGGACCGCAGACCAAGCTTGACCGCCATGTCGACGGTGCGCTGAACTCCGACCTGGGAGATGAGTTTGGCGAACGCGGTGTTCGGCGAGGTGGCCAGCGCGTCGGAAACCTTCATCGGCGACCGGTACTTGCCGGCATTCACCACGCACCAGGTGTCCTTGGGGCAGCCCTTCGCGCCGCCGCTACCCATGCCTTTGGTCTGGAAGCGGTTGGGGACAGTGAGTTCCGCGTTGATACCCATTCCCATATCGAGGGCGGCCGCGGTGGTGAAGATTTTGAAGATCGACCCGGCGCCATCGCCTACCAGGGAGAACGGCTGGGGCTGCATGGTCTCACCGTCGTCGAGGTTGAGTCCGTAGGTGTTGTTGCTGGCCATCGCCAGCACCGGATGGCTCTCCTTGCCCGGCTTGATGACGCTCATCACGCTGGCGACCCCGTTGAGACCGGGTCTGGCCCTGGCGTCGATGCCCTGTTTGACTGCGGCCTGAACGTCGGGATCCAGCGTGGTTTTGATCAGGTAGCCGCCACGGGCGATCTGATCCTTGCTCAGGCCGGCGCGGGCCAGGTACTCCTGTACGTAGTCGCAGAAGAACGCGCGGTTGCCCGCTGCGATGCAGCCGCGCGGCAGCTCATTGGGCCGCGACAGGATCCCCAGTGGCTCCTCCTTGGCGGCGCGCAGCGCCGCGGCTTCAGCGGGAAGATTCTCGACCATGGTGTCCAGTACCACGTTTCGCCGCTCCAACGCACCATCAGGGTTGGTGTAGGGGTTAAGCGAACTCGTCGACTGCACCAGGCCGGCGAGCAACGCCGCCTGTTCCCAGTTCAGGTCGGAGGCGGAGACACCGAAGTAGGTCTGCGCGGCATCCTGGACGCCGAACGCGTTGTTGCCGAATGAGACCAGGTTCAGATACCGGGTCAGGATATCCGACTTGGTGAAGGTCTTGTCCAGGGTGATTGCCATCCGGATCTCCCGCAGCTTGCGGGCGGGGGTGGTCTCGACAGCGGCGCGTTTCTCGGCGTCGGTCTGCGCGACCACCAGCAACTGGTAGTTCTTCACGTACTGCTGTTCGATCGTCGAGCCACCGCGGGTATCGAGGTCGCCGGAGAGATATCCGGACAGCCCGGTCAGGGTGCCTTTCCAGTCCACGCCGTTGTGCTCGGCAAACCTCTTGTCCTCGACCGAGACAATTGCCAGCTTCATGGTGTTGGCGATTTTGTCGCTCGACACCTCGAACCTGCGTTGTGAATACAGCCAGGCGATCGTGTTGCCCTTCGCGTCGACCATCGTCGACACCGCGGGGACTTCGCCCTCGACGAGCTGCGCCGAGCCATTCGCGACCACATTTGATGCGCGGTTGGACACCATGCCGATCCCGCCTACAACGGGGAACATAAGCGCCGCGGTTATCACACCGGCCAACAGGCAGCACCACGCTAGCTTGATGACCGTGCCCTCGGTCGACGGGCGTTCCGACATGGGTATAGCGTAACCACGCCGCGCTAGGCGCTCGTAATGTGGTTCTTCCACCCAATTTGCGCGAGCGTCACTGGTCAGCGGCCTTAGCGATGGACTCACTTGGCCGGCTTGGCGCTGTCATCCAGATCGGATTGCACGGTTGTCCCAAAAAAGCTGTGTCCAGACTGTTGCGCAAATGAGACCTGACCACCTAACTTAGACACACAGTGCGATTCAGGTAACACAAACCTGCGTAATGTGGCGTAGATCGCATCAGCTATCTACACCCGAGGATTGTGCCGTCGGTGGGGGCGGTCGGACGAAGGGATGGCCGGTGTCAGTTACACGGTCCGCGGTACGTACGACCAGCTCAGCATTTGCTCATAGTTCAGTCATTGGCGTTGAGGCCGAGGCCAGGATCGCCTGGGTCTCCAAGGCCCTTTGCCGCGCTGCCGATCCCGACGAACTCTTTGTGCGCGGTGCGGCGCAGCGCAAGGCCGCAGTCATATGCCGACACTGTCCGGTGATAGCTGAATGCGGCGCCGACGCGCTGGACAATCGCGTCGAGTTCGGTGTCTGGGGCGGGTTGACCGAACGTCAGCGGCGGGCGCTGCTCAAACAACACCCTGAGGTGGTTTCGTGGGCGGACTTTTTCGCTGCCCAGCGTAAGCACCGGAGTGCTGGCTAAGCCTCTTCCGCCGCCGGCCCCGTTGCTGATTAGCTGGTCGCCGCGTCCTTGACAGCGGTGATCTGGTCGGCGATCGTGCGTAGCGCTTCGAGGTCGGAAACGTCGAACGGCAGTGATGGGACGCCGACGATCGCAACGTGGGGATTGGCCCCGGTGAACCGCGACAACAGCCGGATTTCCCGTTTGGCTGTTTGCGCACGGTTGGCGTGGACGCGCAGCACCGCCGCGGTCAGCGACGTGGCGTCGTCCTGCGGTGCCTGCTTCGACGCCTCGCCTGCGGACTCCGCTAGTTTCGCTTCCAACGTTTCATAGCCGTCCACCGCACGCTCGACGTGCAACGCGCACAACGTCGGGTTGGTGCGGTTGAGGATCAGCCCCGCCAGCGGCATACCTTCCTGTGACAGCCGGTCGACGAAGAACGACGCCTCACGGAGCGCGTCCGGCTCGGCCGACGACACCACGACGAACTACGTGCCCCGCCGCTTCAGCAGCTCATAGGTTCGATCCGCCTTCTCCCGGAAACCGCCGAAGGTGGAGTCCAGCGACTGCACGAACGCCGAAGCGTCGGACAGCATCTGCGATCCCAGGATGGCCGACATCGCCTTCATCGCCAGTCCGACGATTCCGGTCACCAGCCGACCGATTCCGCGACCGGGTGCCAGCAGCATCCGCCATAGTCGGCCATCCATGAAGCTGCCCAGGCGCTTGGGCGCGTCGAGGAAATCCAGCGCATTGCGCGACGGCGGTGTATCCACCACCACCAGATCCCAGCGGTCCTGCGCCATCAGCTGGCCGAGTTTCTCCATCGCCATGTATTCCTGCGTGCCGGCGAGCGACGTCGCGACGGTCTGATAGAACTGATTGTCCAGAACCGCTTGTGCGCGTCCAGGTTCAGAGTATTCGACGACCATGTCATCGAACGTCCTGCGCATGTCGAGCATCATCGCGTGCAACTCGCCGGTGACCTCGGGCGCCAGCGGCACCCGTTGCGGGGTATTGCCGAGGTCGTCGATTCCCAGCGCCTGCGCCAGGCGCTTCGCCGGGTCGATGGTCAGCACCACCACGGTGCGGCCGTATTCGGCCGCCCGCAGCGCCATTGCCGCTGCGGCGGTGGTCTTGCCGACACCGCCGGCACCGCAGCACACCACCACCCGGTTGGAGGTGTCTGTCAGGATCGAGCCCATGTCCAGGGCCGGTGGTGTGGTACTCATCGAACTCCCTGCTGGGCAAGCGCTTCGGCCAATTCGTAGAGGCTGCCCAGGTCGACACCATCGGCCACCGTTGGTAGCTCCAGGCGCGACACATGCAACTCGTCGAGCTGCTCGGCGGCCTCCGAACGTGCGGCGATCCGGGTGGAGTGCTGAATCGTCTCAGTCAGCAGACCCGCCAAGTCGGGGCCCGACAGTGTGATTCCCGCGGTGGCCAGACCGGCGCGCACAGCGTCGCTGTCGATCTCACCCTCGGCCGCCTTCGCCAGATCGTCGGGTTGCAGGTAGGCGGGGATATTGCGGTTGACGATCACGCTGCCGATAGGCAGCTCCAGTTGCTGGAGCTCGTCGATCGCTTCCATGGTCTCCTGCATCGGCAGTGCCTCCAGCAGCGTCACCAGATGGATCGCGGTCTGATCGGAGTGCAGCAGTTTCACCACACCCTCGCTCTGTGAGTGCACCGGGCCCCCCTTGGCCAGGTCCGCGACCGCCTTGGTCACATCCAGGAAGCGCGCGATTCGGCCGGTCGGCGGGGCATCGACGACGATGGCGTCGTACTCCGGGCGCTGGCTCTTGTCGAGGCGGATCACCGACTCCTTGATCTTGCCGGTGAGCAGTACGTCGCGCAGGCCCGGCGCGATGGTCGTCGCGAACTCGATGGCCCCTATGCGCCGCATCGCCCGGCCCGCGATACCGAGGTTGTAGAACATGTCCAGGTACTCGAGGAAGGCGGCTTCGATGTCGATCGCCAGCGCGTTGACATGCCCGCCGCCGTCGGCGGTGGCGATCTTGACTTCCCCGTACGGCAGCGGTGGTACATCGAAGAGTTGGGCTATGCCCTGCCGTTCTTCGACTTCCACCAGCAAGACCCTGCGGCCGCCGGATGCCAGGGTCAGCGCCAAGGCGGCGGCCACGGTCGACTTTCCGGTACCGCCCTTGCCGGTCACGAAGTGCAGGCGGGCTTTCGACAAACGCGACGGCCAGCCGATGGTGCTGCCGCCGCTCCGTGTGGTTGCCACCAGTGCATGCTAGCCAAGCCATCAACGGGCTACCGATAGGCTCGGCGTATGAGCCAATTGCCCGCGTGGGAGTACGCCACCGTCCCACTGTTGACCCACGCGACAAAACAGATTCTCGACCAGTGGGGCTCCGATGGTTGGGAGCTGGTCTCGGTGCTGCCGGGACCGACCGGCGAGCAACACGTCGCCTACCTGAAACGCCCCAAGTGAGCAATGAGCCGGCCGGGGCTTCCTCCTGGACGGCCCGCTTGAATGACCTGGGCATCGAGCTGCCGGCGGTTGCGCAGCCGCTGGCGTCTTATATCCCCGCGGTGCGCACCGGGCACCTGGTTTACACAGCGGGCCAGTTGCCGATGCAGAAGGGCAAGTTGACTCAGGCCGGGAAGGTCGGCGCCGAGGTCTCCCTAGAGGCCGGTGCCGAGCTGGCGCGGATCTGCGCGCTCAACGCGCTGGCTGCGGTGGATTCCCTGGTCGGCATCGACGCCGTGGCGCAAGTGGTGAAGGTGGTCGGCTTCGTCGCCTCCGCGCCCGGTTTCACCGGGCAGCCCGCTGTGGTCAACGGCGCATCAACCCTGTTCGGCGAGATTTTCGGGGACGCCGGGGCGCATGCTCGGTCCGCGGTCGGGGTGTCAGAGTTGCCGTTGGACGCGCCGGTGGAAGTCGAATTGGTAGTCGAGGTCACGTGACCGAGGCTGTGGTCCATCCAGCGTACCGGCGGTTGCGGCCAGTCACCGACACTGCGTCCGTGCTGCTGGCCGACAACCCGGGCCTGATGACGCTGGAGGGCACCAACACCTGGGTGCTGCGAGGTCCGCGCAGTGACGAACTGGTGGTTATCGACCCTGGACCCGAAGATGAGGCCCACATCGAGCGGATAGGCGCACTGGGCCGGATCGCGCTGGTGCTGATCAGCCACCGGCATGCCGATCACACCGGTGGAATCGACAAGTTGGTCGAGTTGACCGGTGCGCCGGTGCGCGCCGCCGCGGCGGAATATCTGCGCGGGGATGCGGTGACGCTGAGCGACGGCGAGGTCATCGTCGCCGCCGGTCTGCGGATCGCGGTTCTCGCCACCCCGGGGCACACCGCTGACTCAGTGTCCTTTGTTCTGGACGACGCCGTGCTGACCGCCGACACCATGCTGGGCCGCGGTACCACGGTGATTGACGACACCGACGGCACTCTTGCCGACTACCTGGAGTCGTTGCATCGGCTGCGGGGCCTTGGCCGGCGCGCCGTGCTACCTGGTCATGGCCCAGAACTCGACGATCTCGAGGTGGTTGCCGATGAGTACCTGGCCCATCGCGAACAGCGGCTGGACCAAGTGTGCTCCGCTCTGCGGGACCTCGGCGACGACGCCAGCGCACGCGAGGTCGTCGAACATGTCTACACCGACGTCGACGAGAAGCTGTGGGACGCGGCGGAATGGTCAGTGCGGGCGCAGCTGGACTACCTGCGCGGCTGACTCAGCGCTTCGCGCGCCTGGCGTTGCGCGCCTAGCTTTCGAAACTGTAGTTATCGCGGTCGGTACTCGCACCTTTCCGCGCAAACTACAGTTTCGGCGCCAAGGGGGGCCACCAAGGGGGCACCAAGGGGGCACCAGCGATCCCGATCTAGCGCGCGCTCTTACCTCGCGCGACGCGCCATCCGCTCGGAGTCCGAGATCAGCACGCTCTTGCCCTCCAAGCGGATCCAGCCGCGGTGAGCGAAGTCGGCCAGTGCCTTGTTCACGGTCTCCCGGGAGGCGCCAACCAGCTGGGCGATCTCCTCCTGGGTGAGATCGTGAGTGACCCGCATCGCGCCGCCCTCCTGGGTGCCGAAGCGCTGCGCCAGTTGTAGCAGCTGCTTGGCGACTCGGCCGGGAACGTCGGTGAAGATCAGGTCGGCGAGGTTGTTGTTGGTGCGGCGCAACCGGCGTGCCAGAACCCGCAGCAACTGCTCGGCTATTGCGGGACGGTCGGCGATCCAGGCGCGGAGAGCGTCGCGGTCCATCGACACCGCCCTCACCTCTGTGATGGTGGTCGCGCTCGAGGTCCGGGGCCCGGGGTCGAATATCGACAACTCGCCGAACATGTCCGACGGGCCCATGATTGTCAGCAGATTCTCCCGGCCGTCCGGTGCTCGGCGGCCGATCTTCACCTTTCCGGAAGTGATGATGTACAGCCGATCGCCGGGCTCGCCTTCGGCGAACACGGTATGCCCGCGCGGGAAGTCGACCGGCAGCAGTTGATTGGTCAGCGCGGCGACTGCAGTGGGTTCGACCCCCTGGAAGATTCCGGCCCTGGCCAGGATCTCGTCCACGTTGCCCCTCTTACGGTCTTTCGATGATGTGGCAGGTCGGGCCGACCTCTACCCGGGTTCGCGTCTAGAGGTAGGCGATTTCGTGACGTGCCAACGCTACACACGATTTGCATACCGAGTCGGCTGAACCTGCGGATTGACCTGGGTTGGCAATTCCGGCTCGACTCTGGCGGACGCGGGATGGGAATTTGCGTAGCGCTCGACTCCATTGGCGCGGCGGTCGCGTGGGGCGTCCGATGCCCCTGGCGTGCCCCCGCCGTCCAGCCTTACTGTCGCGTCGGGCCCGGCCCGGGCCAGTGGCTTCGAGAGGTCGGAAGCCGTGACGGTGTGGCTGTTCAGGCCCGATTCGAGGCGCTGGAGCCCGAATGTCACGAGCATCAACAGCCCGGGGACGAACACCACGAGCAACCAGGACACAAGCAGAGTAAACACGGGCAATGTCTCAGCGGTATTACAAATCAGTACCCTGGGAGAGTGACAGTGGGTGCGGGAAAGCGTGGAGCCACCAGCGGTTCCAAGTCTGCGCCCATCAAGCCCGGTGGCGAACTGGCCAAGCGCTGGATGTCGGAGACACGCCTCGGCTTGGTGCGACGCGCTCGCCGGATGAATCGTGCACTGGCACAAGCATTTCCGCATGTCTACTGCGAGCTGGACTTCAGCACGCCGCTGCAGCTGACGGTGGCGACCATTTTGTCTGCGCAGAGCACCGACAAACGAGTGAACCTGACGACGCCGGCATTGTTCGCCCGTTACAAGATCGCTCTGGACTACGCGCAGGCGGACCGGTCTGAGCTCGAAGGCCTCATTCGCCCCACGGGTTTCTACCGCAACAAGACCACCTCCCTGATTGGTCTGGGCCAGGCGCTGGTGGCGCGGTTCGACGGCGAGGTACCGGGCGCCATGTCCGAGCTCGTACAACTGCCCGGTGTAGGGCGCAAGACCGCCAACGTGGTCCTCGGCAACGCGTTCGACATCCCGGGAATTACGGTGGACACCCATTTCGGACGCTTGGTACGACGCTGGCGCTGGACCGCGGAAGAAGACCCGGTCAAGGTGGAGCACGCGGTCGGCGAACTAATCGAGCGCAGCGAGTGGACCAAGCTGAGCCACCGGGTGATCTTCCACGGCCGCAGAGTGTGCCACGCCCGCAAGCCCGCCTGCGGCGTCTGCGTGTTGGCCAAGGACTGCCCGTCCTTCGGTGCCGGTCCCACCGAGCCGCTGATCGCGGCCGAGCTGGTCAAAGGCCCCGAAACCGAGCACCTCTTGGCCCTGGCCGGGCTGTGACCGAGAGCGGCCCGCAATACCGTGATGAGCACCCTCTCCTCCCGATCTACCCGCTGGACCATCGCGATCGTCGCCGTGGTCGCGGTGCTCATCGCCGCGCTGCTGGCCTCGCTGGGGGACCACCTAGTGCCGGGTGCCACGCTGCCCTCGCCTGCGGACCGCGAACACCGCGACGCCGACACCCCGGAGGCGTTGGCGCCGCTCCGGCAGCGCGCCGGCTTGAGGTCGTGCCCCGTCGGCACGACCGATCCGGACAACCTCGGCTCGGACGCGATGAGCGGGATCGTCGTCGAATGCATGGCCGACGGGTCGGCCATCGACGTTGCCCGTGCGCTGGCCGGTCGAACCGTGCTGCTCAATCTGTGGGCTTATTGGTGCGCGCCGTGCGCCGCCGAACTGCCCGCGATGGCGGAGTATCAACAGCGGGTCGGGTCTGACGTGATGGTGGTGACGGTGCATCAGGACGAGAACGAGGCTGCGGGGCTGCGGCGGTTGGCAGAGCTGGGCGTGCACCTGCCCACGCTGCAGGACGGTCGGCGGCGGATCGCGGCCGCACTGCGAGTTCCCAACGTGATGCCCGCGACCGTGCTTCTGGCCGCAGACGGTAGCGTTGCCCGGATGCTGCCGCGCGCCTTCGCCAGCGCCGACGAAATTGCCGCCGCGGTCGGGGATCAGGTGAAATGAGTAGCGCAGATGGGGCGGCGACGGGAGCAGGGTCGGTGAGCGCCGCAGTTGCGCTGAGTCCCGGCGCAGGACCGTCGTGGCTGCGTCCCCTGGTCGATAACGCCCACCACGTGCCTCGTGCGTACCGACGGCGGCTGCCCGCCGATGTGCTGGCGATGGTGACCCTGGCCAACGCCAAGGCGAAGCTCTCCGGCGGCGGACGCGACGCCGCAGTGCTGGTGCTGTTTTCCGGGCCGCCATCCGAACCGCCGTCCGGCGGGTTTCCCGACGAGGCCGACCTGTTGGTGACGATGCGCGCCTCGACGCTGCGCCACCACGCCGGTCAGGCCGCATTCCCCGGCGGAGCAACCGATCCCGACGACGATGGGCCGGTAGGCACGGCGCTACGCGAGGCCCGCGAGGAAACGGGGATTGACACCGGACGGTTGCATCCGTTGGCGACGCTGGAGCGGATGTTCATCGCGCCGTCGGGATTTCATGTCGTCCCAGTGCTGGCCTACTCGTCGGACCCCGGACCTGTGGCCGTCGTCGACGAAGCAGAAACCGCAGTCGTTGAGCGAGTTCCGTTGCGCGCCTTCATCAATCCAAGCAACCGGATCACAGTGTACAAGAAGAAGTTCAGCAGCCGCTTCGCCGGTCCCGCGTTCCTGCTGCACGAAATGCTGGTGTGGGGGTTCACCGGCCAGGTGATCTCGGCGATGCTGGACGTGGCCGGCTGGACGCAGCCGTGGGACACCACCGATGTTCGTGAGCTGGACGACGCGATGGCACTGGTCGGCGACGAGAGTGATTCGCAGCGATGACGTCATCGCAGTGGTTGGACGTTGCCATCCTGGGCGTCGCCTTTGTCGCGGCCATCTCGGGGTGGCGCGCCGGCGCGCTGGGCTCGCTGCTGTCGTTGGTCGGTGTTCTGCTGGGCGCGTTCGCCGGCGTGCTGTTGGCCCCCCACATCGTCAGCCACATCAGTGGCCCCCGCGCCAAGCTGTTTGCCACACTGATCCTGATCCTGGCGCTGGTCGTGATCGGTGAGGTCGCGGGCGTGGTGCTGGGCCGGGCGGTGCGCAGTGCGATCCGGAGTCCCGTGCTGCGCAACGTCGACTCGTTCGTCGGGGTGGGGCTGCAAGTGGTGGCGGTGTGGCTGGCGGCCTGGCTGTTGGCTGCCCCGTTGGCGTCGTCCGATCAGCCCAACCTGGCTGCCGCGGTGCGCGGTTCGAAGGTGCTGGCGCAGGCGGACGAGGTCGCTCCAAGCTGGCTGAAGACGGTGCCTGAACGGCTCAAGGCGCTGGTGGCGACTTCTGGCCTGCCCGACGTTCTGGGGCCGTTCGGCCGCACGCCGATCGTCGACGTCGACGCACCGGATGTCGCACTGGCGTCCGACGTTGTGGTGGCGGTGTCGCAACCCAGCGTGGTTAAGGTCCGCGGCATGGCGTCGGGCTGCCAGAAGGTGCTGGAGGGCAGCGGATTTGTCGTAGCCCCGGACCGGGTGATGTCCAACGCGCACGTGGTGGCAGGTTCGGACGGCGTCACCGTCGAGGTCGATGGCGAGTCCTATGACGCCGGCGTGGTTTCCTTCGACCCCGACGCCGACATCTCCATCCTGGATGTCCCCGGCCTGCAATCGGCGCCGCTCGCATTCGCCGACACCCCGGCCGTCAGCGGCACTGACGCGCTGGTGTTGGGCTATCCCGGTGGCGGCGAGTTCGCGGCCACCCCGGCCAGGGTCCGCGAGATCATTGAACTCAACGGACCGGACATCTACCAGACCACCACAGTGACCCGCGAGGTGTACACGATCAGGGGCACTGTGCGGCAAGGAAATTCCGGTGGGCCGCTGATCAATCGGGGGGGGCAGGCGCTGGGTGTGGTGTTCGGCGCCGCCGTCGACGACGAGGACACCGGTTTCGTGCTGACCGCCACTGAGGTGGAGCGTCAATTGGCGAAGATCGACAACACCCGGGCAGTGGCGACCGGGGCCTGCATCAGCTGACGGGAGTGTCGTAGACGTGCTCCAGGAACCTTGCCAAGTGGCCATTGACTTCTTCCGGCGCTTCTTCGTGGCTGAAATGGCCCGCTCCGGCAATGGATATATAGCGCCCATGCGGCGCGTAGCGCACTGTGCGGTCGACCGGATCGGCCAGCACGTACGGATCGGCTTCGCCGCGCAGATGCAGTACGGGGACACTCAGCTGCCGGTTCATCGACTTCATGAACCGGCGGCCCTCGCTGCGTAGCTGGCTGCGCACCGCCCAGCGCTGATACTCCAGCGCGCAGTGCGCCGCTCCGGGGATCTGAATTGCGCACCGCATGTGTCCGATGGTCTCGGAGAAGTCCTCGGAGGCAAGCCATTTCCCGCAGGCGCGGCTGCGAACCAGACGTTCGAGCTCGTCGGCATTGTGCCGCGTGAGCAAGCGTTCGGGCCAGATCGGCACCTGGTAGCGCAACATCCAGGGCAGCAGCGCGCGGCCCTGGTCGCGACGGGTCAGCGCCGACCGGCGCAGCGCGGCCGGATGCGGGGAACTGACAACCGCTATCGCGCGCACCAGCCGTGGATGCAGCATTGAGGCGGCCCAGCACACCAGGCCGCCGTCGGCATGGCCCACCAGGGTCGCCGATGAATGCCCAAGTGCGCGGATCAGCCCGGCGGTGTCGCCGGCCAGCGTCCAGCCATCGTAGCCGCGGGGCGGTTTGTCACTACCGCCATAACCGCGCAGGTCGACTGCGACGACGCGGGCACCGGTCAGACCTCGAAGTTGATGGCGCCACGACCACCAGAACGAGCCGAATCCGTGCAACAGGACCACCAGCGGCCGCGCCATCGCCGGCATCGACGTCATGGATGGCTTGGACGCCGCAGCGGTGTTGCCGGTCTTCGGCGCTGCCTCCACAACGTGGAACCGGATGCCGTTGGCGTGCACGTCCAGATGGCGCCACGGTCCCGCGATCCGGGTGACCGACGGATCCGGCGGCGGCATTTACCAGCCGGACGGGTCGGCTTGCGCCTCGCCGTTGGGTGAGATGAGTGCCCGCTCCCGCGACTTGTCGTGGCTGGGGGTGAACGCAGCGCGCGTTTCCTTCACCGATTCGATGGTCTGCTGCGGCCCCCGGATACGGCGCACCTTCAGGTATCCGAGCAGCGCCAGCGCCACGGCGAAGACCACCATGATCCCGAAGACGATCAGAAACGCCATCCATCGCCACAGCCAGTTGTCGAGCAATTCAGCGACGAAGAAGAAGAGAAAAAAGGTGGAGTAGAAGAGCACCACCAGCGCCATGATGAAAAAAACGCTGCCGGTCATCCCCTTCTTCACGTCGCGGGTGACCTCGGCGCGTGCTAGCTCGACCTCTGCGCGCACGAGCGTGGACACCTGTGCCGTCGCCTCTTTGACCAGATCACCGATTGACGGGTCTACCGGCGCGGCATGGGGATCCACCAGCGGAATGGCGGTGACGGTGCTCGGAACGAATTTGCTGCTGTCACCCTTGCTCACTGGACGGTCCTCCCGGTTCGGTGTCGTCGCGGTTCATGTTGCCATGCGATGTGCCCGGCTGGATACCCGCTGAGCTGCCACGGGGGTTGCTGGTGTTGTCAGGATAGACTTGGGCGTCTATTCCTGGCGCGGGGTCGGGCCCACTGATGGGGAAGATGATGGGGGTGGCGGTGAGGGTGGCCTTGCGTACTGCGCATCGTTGGCGGCTGGATGCGGTGGCGACGAGCCTGGCGTTAGCCGCACTACTGAGCGTGTTGTCTGTAGTTGTGCCGGTCGGCCCGATGGCGTTCGCCGAGGACAAAGTCCCGCTTGGCGGCGGTGCCGGGATCGTCGTCAACGGCGAATCGCTGTGCACACTGACTGCCATCGGCCACGACGACCGGGGCGAACTGATCGGTTTCACCTCTGCGCATTGCGGCGGCCCCGGCGCCGTCGTTGCCGTCGAAGAGGCCGAACGCCTCGGCACGGTCGGAACCATGGTGGCTGGCAACGATGGTCTGGACTATGCGGTGATCAAGTTCGATCCGGCCAAGGTGATTCCAGTGGCGAACTATGACGGTTTTCAGATCAACGGTATCGGTCCGGACCCCACCTTCGGTCAGATCGCCTGCAAACTCGGCCGCACGACGGGCTATTCCTGCGGTGTCACGTGGGGCCCGGGTGAGGAGCCCGGCACCATCGTCAATCAGGTGTGCGGACGACCGGGCGACTCCGGCGCGCCGGTCACTGTCGACAATTTGCTGGTCGGGATGATCCACGGCGCTTTCACCGAGGGCCTGCCCACCTGCATCATCAAGTTCATCCCGCTGCATACCCCGGCCGTGACCGTGTCGATCAACTCGGTCCTCAGCGATGTTGCTGCCAGGAACCGGCCCGGGGCCGGGTTCGTCCCTGTCCCTGCCTAGACGATATGAGGCCCCAGCTCGGGGCCGAAGGCCTCGTGCTGCAAAAGGTTCGTGGGTTGCCTGTGGAGGGTGAACGCTCGCTTGGGTAGAGCCACATTGCAGGTCAGGAGGCCTCAGGTGAGTGTTCAGGGTACGAGTGTCGGTTCGGATGTGCACGCGGTTTCGGTGGTTGCACACGCTGTTGATGAGAAGACGGCGCAGGTAGCGCGGGCGCGGTTGTGTCCAGATCACGGCGAAATACTGCGATGGCTGGGTGAGCTCGTGGCTCCGGTCCGGGTTGCCTATGAGGCCGGTCCGACGGGGTTCGGTTTGGCTCGGGACTGGCCAGCTGGTGCTGGTCACCCTGGAATCAACCGAATAGCGCGGGACCCAACCCGCGCATATCAGTCTGACACCACCGTCGTGAGCAACGACCGCCACCACACTTGGTTTGCTTGACTTCTACGCCTACATATCAGGCGGATGGGACACTGTCGGTTGAGCCTGCCGGGTACAGCGGCCATCATCGAGCAAGCAGCCGCCGCTGGGGCGCTCGCTGTTACGGGCTCGCTGCTAGCGCATGCCTTTTTCTGCCAGCTCTTTCTTGAAGGCCTCGATCTCGGGAATACCGATAATCGTTTCCTCGAGCCAGGGGGACAGGCCGTGCATCACACTCGGATCCTGGTTGGCGCCGCCCTTGCTGGCGATGTAGGCCGGATCGGAGACCAGGAAGGGGGCGGGCTCGAAGGCGGCCATACGCGTGACGATCTGCTGGGGCGTCACGTTGATGACCGTGAAGTCCTGGGTGATGAGCACCGGCCCGTCGTAGCCCGTGCGGATGCCATCGAGGATCGGCTGCGGGGTCCCTGGGGCGATCATCGAGTGGAAGCCCACGGCCAGGCGGGGCCGCGTCGATTCGAAGACCTTCGCAGCGGCCTGTGGCGACGTGTGTTTGGTCCAGGCCACGATCTTTGCCATCTGCTCGGTCCAGCCCATCTCTTCGACGTACATCTCGGGGGGGTTGAAGATCTCGTGGATGAGCACGTCAACGTCCTGGCTGTGCTCGACGGTCAGGGTCGATGGCTCGCAGTCGCCAGCGAACACCATCGAGAGGCCGTTCCAGTCGAGTCGGTAACCCACGGCGCCGTCGATGCCGTGCGGGACGGGAAAGGACGTGACCTTGGCACCTTTCCCGTCGTAGACGACCTGGGGGCGCTGGAAGGCGAACTCGTGCGCAACCACATCGAAGCCGCGGAGGTCGACTTGGCCCTTCTTGCTCCGGTCGTGCCAGGCGGTCATCCGCAACATGTTCTCGACCAACGCATTGATACCCAGCTCGGGCAGCTCACCGGTGGGTCCGAACACGTTCATCGGCTCCAGGCGCCCGTTGGACTGACCGAAGTCGTAGTAGACCATCAGGTCGGCGATGTGGTCGATGTGGTAGTGGGTGATGAAGAACTTGTTGGCCTTGTGGTAGGGCACGCGCATGTGGTTGAACGCGCTGTTCGTGCCAGCGCCGGCGTCGAAGAGAAAGACCTCGTCGTTGCCCAGCTCCACCATGAAGCCGGCGCAGCCCTGGCCGCGCCGCGCCGGGTATCCGGTTCCCAAGGCCGTGATCCGCATTTCGTCGGCGCCGAGTGGCTCCGAGCCCGCGACGTAGATGTCGGGGTACTCCTTCAGGCTGGCGCCCTCTTCCTTGACCACGACAGGAGTCGTCGTCAGCGGCTGGGTGCCGTACGGTTCCGGAAGTTGCCCTGGCGTCGCTGAGGTCGTCCGATCACACCCCGCCACCGCACCGGCACCCATGGCCGCCAAGGTTGAGAGCCCCGTGGCGGTCAGAAATCCGCGGCGTGACAGCCCGCGGACGGTGTCCAGGAAATCTGCTTCACCCCGAAGAACCTGCAGATCTTCGGTTCTCCTTGACGGCATAGCTATGCCCTTTCGCTGGGTCCCACCAGGTAGTCTTCTCCACTTACCTAGGATGCATGAGTGCTTCGGCCCAGTTCGTCGGCGCGCCGGTTCTAGCCCAGGATCCGACGATGAGCGGCGACGAAATGGTCATGGTCTCTTGCGATGGCGGCCAAGGCGCAGGCCACCGCCGGCGAACCTAATGATCCCTAACTGAACTGTTTCGGGTTCTGGTCTGAGACCCGCCGGCGTAGGTCGGCAACCCCCTCGTCGGCATCCTCCAGGGCTGCGTACCCCACGGCTCCCACTACAACGAACACTCCGCATGGGCATAGCGCACCGCGATCGCAGCGTGACGACCTAGGAACCTGGGAGGTCTAGCCGCAACGGTTGCGAAAGTCGACCATCGGCTGACGGATGCGCTGCAACTCGGCTTTCACCTGCGGGTTGGCTTCGGCGTATTGTTTCATCTGAGCCTTTATCTGATCCGGTGGCTGGCCCTTGAGGCCGGTGAAGAACGCGTTCACCTCGGGGTGAGTGAACAGATATACCGATGTCGCCGTAGTCACCCCGGCCGAGATCCCCGCCAGATCGGCGGCGGTGCAGTTAGGCAGTGGGGGGTCGTCGGCCGCCGCGGTCGCCGAGGTTCCCAGCAGTGCAGCGGTTACGGCACCGACGCCGACCGCCACGCCGGCTATACCACGCAAAGTTGTTATCCGAGAGAACATTTCAGCTGTTTACCTTCTCTTCCACCAGGATCTTAGTGGCTATCGCGGTCCGCTACCACCGCCACCGCCGGGACGTTCGGGGCGAGTAGGACGTTCGGGGCGATCACCACCCTCCGGTTTTTCGGGGTTCTCGGACTCGCCGGTCAAATCGAGCGGCGAGTCTTCGCATAACCAGTCCGAATCACAGGGGTAGGGATAGTTCACAGGGGTAGGGATAGTAGGGACCCGAGAGAGTGCCAGGGCCTTCGCCAGCGTCTGAACCACGCGCCTGGCCCTTGTTTTCTGAACCACGCGCCTGGCCCTGCCCACACAGGGTGACGCCCGCGGAACTAATGCAATCAGCTTGGGCTGGCGCCGCTATTACGACACCGACGGATGCCGACGAAAAGATCAAGCCGGAAATCAATGAAAACCGCAGAATCCGCGCGACCCACTCCCTTCCCGAATGTGTCCGTTTGAGATCGCCGTACGCGGGCCCTCTTGAATCAAACATCTCCCGGGCTTCCGGACGATCCAGCGTTTAGATCGTGATTCTTCCTGAAGAATCGCCGCCACCCTGCTGTAGGGGATAGGGGAGCAGATCACCCTTACTGCTGGGATGCTTCCCTTCCTGCAGCAGCTTGAAGCGTCCCTCGAGCCATTTCTCCTCGTCCGAGGTCATGTTGATCAGCGGCGTCCTCACCTTGTGTCCACTGATCACACCCTTCATCTGCATCCAGTACTTCCAGAAGAAGTCGTTGAGCAGTTGCCGTCCGGGCGCGATCTCGTTGTACTTCTTCAAACCCTCTTCCCACTTGCCGGCCATGATCAGGTCGGTGTAGTCGCGAATCGGGGTGTTGCCCGGCTCCTGCAGCAGGTACATGTGCCACGCGCAGCACAGCACCGGGTTCTTCATTATTCTCATTTCATAGGGCCAGTGGTCCTCAAGCGGATTGCTGACCCAGACCTCGTAATTGGCCTCCCGCTCGGCTTCCCAACACCACATCTGATCCGGGCGGCCGTCCTTGACACCAACCACATTGGGCAGCTCACGGGCGATCCGGCCCAGGGTCTGCGCGGTGACCAGGTGTGACAGCGGGCTGTCATAGAACACCGCGCCGATGTCGAGGTCCGCAAACGTCTCGTGCCACCACTCTTCGACAGACTGATCATTCGCGCACTGGAAGTACGGCGACAAGGTCGCAACGAGATCCGCTCCCTTTTCCTGGGCGTGTCGGGAAAGATCGATGACATCTCTCGAGCAATGATGAGAGGTCTGCACGATGACGGCGATCTCCCCCTGGACCTCATCGATCACGATCTCCGCGACCCTCTTGCGTTCATCCCTACGTGTCAAGGTGAGTTGCGACCAGCGCCTCATAGCAACTCACTGACGTTGCCGAGGATGAAAATGGCGTCGTTCTTCGTCTCGATGCAGTACCTGGCGAGACTTCTCAGGTCCTTCTCGTGGATTTCCATTGTGTCGTCATGGAACGGCGTGGGTGTGGTGGCCACCAAGCCACCACGCAGCGTATCCATCGACCACTTCTTTGCTTCCTACTTGCTTCCGTACTTCACGATTTCCTCCCGAGTGGACTGAGCCGGCGCCCGATTTCCGTGGAACTTCCGGTGACGGCACGATGGCCGTCATGTGTCGCTCGTGTAACCATCTCATGTCGTCATTGCGCTGATGTAGCCATTTCGCATGGGGGGCGACAGATTGCGGGGGCGGGTCGATGTGCCCTTGGTCGAGCGGCCGAGCGTCAGTCAGCCCAGATCTACTTAGACGCCCGGATCGCCTCGAATACGCCCGGATCGAGCAGCGTCGACGTATCGCCGAGTTCGCGTCCTTCGGCGACGTCGCGTAGCAGCCTGCGCATGATCTTGCCGCTGCGGGTCTTCGGCAGCTCGGGCACCACGTGGATTTCCCGGGGCCGGGCTATCGGGGAGATCTCGCCGGCCACCTGTGCCCGCAATTCCTGAACCATCTCGGTGCCGCCGTCGGAATGGTCGGCCTGCAGGATGACGAACGCACAGATCGCCTGGCCGGTGCTGTCGTCGCTGGCGCCAACCACCGCGGCCTCGGCAACGCCGGCGTGGCCGACCAGCGCGGATTCCACCTCGGCGGTGGATATTCGGTGCCCGGACACGTTCATCACGTCGTCGATACGGCCCAGCACCCAGATGTTCCCGTCGGAGTCGTACCGGGCGCCGTCTCCGGCGAAGTACCAGCCCTTCTCGGCGAACCGCGACCAGTAGGTCTTGATGAACCGGTCGGGATCGCCCCAGATGCCGCGCAGCATCGACGGCCACGGTTGGTCGAGCACCAGGTAGCCGGTGACGTGCTTGGGTGCATCGGCGCCCGGTACCAACTCGTTGCTCTGGTCATCGACGATCTTGGCCGAGATGCCCGGCAGCGGCGTCATCGCTGAACCAGGTTTGGCCACGGTCACGCCCGGCAGCGGCGAGATCATTGCGGCCCCGGTCTCGGTTTGCCACCAGGTGTCCACGATCGGGGTGGTGCCCCCGCCGAAGGCCTCCCGATACCAGCGCCAGGCTTCGGGGTTGATCGGCTCGCCGACGCTGCCCAGCAACCGCAGGCTGGACAGGTCATGAGCGTCGGGGATTTCACGGCCCAACTTCAAGAACATACGGATCAGCGTTGGCGCCGTGTAATAGATTGTCACGCCGTACTTTTCGACAACCTGGAAATGCCGGTGCTCACTTGGCGATGTCGGCGTGCCCTCGTACACCACTTGGGTGGCGCCGTTGGACAGCGGGCCGTAGACGATATAGGTGTGCCCGGTAACCCAGCCGATATCCGCCGTGCACCAGAAAACGTCGGTCTCCGGCTTGATGTCGAAGATGTTGAAATGGGTGTAGGAGGCTTGGGTGAGGTAGCCGCCGCTGGTGTGCACGATGCCCTTGGGCTTGCCGGTGGTCCCTGAGGTGTACAGCAGGAACAGTGGCTGCTCGGCGTCGAACGCTTCGGGGGTGTGCTCGGGCGACGCCTTCTCGACGGTGTCGTGCCACCACAGGTCGCGGCCGTCGGTCCACGGAACGTCGATTCCGGTGCGGCGCACCACCAGCACGTGCTCGACGGGGCTTTCCTGATCCGCGCCTGGATCTGTACCCGGATTGATAGCCGCGTCGACCGATTCCTTCAATGACACCGGTGTGCCTCGTCGGAACTGCCCATCGGTGGTGATCACCAGCTTGGCTTGTGCGTCTTCGATGCGGGCCCCTAGTGCCGGGGCCGAGAATCCCGCGAACACCACAGAATGCATGACCCCCAGCCGCGCGCAGGCCAGCATCGCCACGATGGCCTCCGGGATCATCGGCATGTAGATGGCGACCCGATCACCGGTGACCAGACCGAGCTCGGTCAGCGTGTTGGCCGCCTTGCAAACCTCTGTCCGCAGGTCGGAATAGGTCAGGTCGCGGCTGTCCCCGACGGGTTCGCCCTCCCAGTGAATCGCCACCCGGTCGCCGTGGCCGGCTTCGACGTGGCGGTCCACGCAGTTATAGGCGACGTTGAGCTTGCCGCCGACAAACCACTTGGCGAACGGCGCGCCCGACCAGTCCAGCACTTCGGAGAATTGCGTGTCCCAGGTGAGCCGGTTGGCCTGTTTCGCCCAGAACGCCAACCGGTCGGCTTCGGCGTCGCGGTACAGCTCATCGGTCGCGTTGGCCTGCGCCGCGAACTCTGCCGGCGGCGGATATGACGACGGGGCGTGGGGCTGCGTCTCGGTCATTCCTGTGAGCGTAGTCACCCGTCGGGGTCCAGGACCCGGTTGGCATCAGGCAGTACAGCCCCGCCGGAGTGGGTCGCCGCCGATGTCCAGCGGGACGGTGGTGCCGGATGCGCTTGACTCCGGCGAAGTGATGACCTAGCCCCGGTTCGTCAGCGGCGTTCGGGCGTAGCTAGCCTGGCTCGGCGTGACCGCCGACCCGCTCGCCCCGCTGGTTGAGCTACCCGGCGTGGCCGCAGCCAGTGATCAGGCACGCGAGGCGCTGGGGCGCGCGCATCGGCACCGGGCCAACCTGCGAGGTTGGCCGCTGACGGCAGCCGAGGCGGCGCTGCGGGCTGCACGGGCGTCGTCGGTGCTCGACGGGGGCCCGCTGCAACTGGACGACAGCGCGACCAGCGACCCGGTGTTCGCCGGTGCGCTGAGGGTCGCCCAGGCCCTCGAAGGCGGCGCGACGGGTCTCGTCGGTGTGTGGGGACGGGCGCCGTTGCAGGTGCTGGCGCGCCTGCACATGCTGGCGGCAGCGGGCCTGGTCGATGAGGACAGACTGGGCCGGCCCCGTACCGACCCCGAGGTCGGTCCGCGACTGGAGCTGTTGGCGGACACGGTGATTAGTGCTACGCGGGTTCCGGCGCCGGTGATCGCGGGGATCGTGCACGGCGAGTTGTTGACCCTGGCCCCGTTCGGCAGCGCAGACGGTGTAGTGGCGCGGGCGGCCTCGCGGTTGGTGACGATGACCACGGGGCTGGATCCGCACGGTCTTGGTGTCCCGGAGGTGGCGTGGATGCGCCGGGCGGCCGACTATCGCACGGCGGCGGCGGGATTCTCGTCCGGTAGCCCAAAGGGCGTCACGGACTGGCTGGTGATGTCGTGCCGCGCATTGGCGGCCGGTGCGCGAGAGGCATTGTCTATTGCCGAGGCGAGCTCGAAATGACCTATTGGGCAGAACCCTCACCCTTGTCCGGCACAAGTGAAGCGGGCGACGTTCCGAAGTCTTTCGGTTCGCCGCCCGCTAGCACGGAACTCGGTTACCAAGCGTGCTCTTTCGGCTGCGGTGGGTGGCCTCGGCGTTCTTGCGGTGCGCCGCGGGGTCGAGCCCACCCAACGGGCCGTCGAAACCGTTCGCTTCCGCAATGACGCAGGCCCGCAACACTTCTGCCATTATCGCGGCGTGCTCCGCGTGGGTGCTGGGATCCGTGCTGGGTCATCCGGGTCGGGAGATCGGTCCTTCTCTTCCGGGTCGATCTTGGCTTTGCCGGACCACCGTGCTTCCTTTGTACTACGTGACACCGGTCACAGCAAGGCCCAATTCTGGATTGACGGTAGATGGCCGCTCCGCGGTGGGATCGTTGCGTTCTTACGGCGCGAGTCGGCGAAGCAGCGAGTATGTCACCGCCCCGGCGGCGAGCGCGGAGACTCCGACCGCGGCTGTCGTCGCGACCGCGGCACCCGACGGCGCCGGGATCCGGTCGCGCAGCGAGACCGGGCGCGTGAAGGTCAGCGCCGGCCAGCCCTGCGCGGCCGCTTCCTTGCGTAGCGCGCGGTCGGGGTTGACCACCGTGGGGTGACCGACTGCTTCGAGCATCGGCAGGTCGGTGATGGAGTCGGAGTATGCGTAGCAGTGCTCGAGGGGGTAGCCCTCGCGGGCGGCGAGTTCGCGGATCGCCTGTACTTTCCCTTCTCCGAAACAGTAGAACGCCACCTCGCCGGTGTACTTGCCGTCGGAGACCACCATCCGGGTGGCCATGGCATGCGTCGCGCCGATAGCCCGGGCGATCGGGGCCACGATCTCTTCGCCGGATGCCGATACGACCACGACGTCCCGACCACATAGTTTGTGGTCGGCGATCAACTCGGCGGCCTCGGCGAACACTAGCGGATCCACGATGTCGTGCAGTGTTTCGCCGACGACGGATTTGATCTGCTCCACATCCCATCCGGTGCACATGTTGGTCAGGTGGGTGCGCATCCGGTCCATCTGATCGTGGTCGGCGCCAGACAGGAGGAACAGGAACTGGGCGTAGCTGGACTTCAGCACGGCGCGCCGATTGAGCAGTCCTTGGTCGAAGAAGGGTTTGCTGAAAGCCAGCGTGCTGGACTTCGCGATGACCGTCTTGTCCAGATCGAAGAACGCCGCCGTGCGAGTGTGACGACCGGCGTGGGGCTGGGCCTGTAGTGATGTTTGCTGCCCGGCCGGCGGGTCCGAGACTGTCACCGCACCAGCATAGGGCCGGCCTGTGACAGGTTGTGCCATTGTGTCTAAAGTGGCAGTTCAGGCTAGGTGCCGGCAAGGGGGCGTCGCACTATTTTCCGCGCCCGTAGATTGCGGTAAACACTGCGCTCGCCGTCGTTGGCGTGTGTATAGTGAGGATTACTCGGCCTACGCTGAGTGCGGATCAGTCCGACCCCCCGGGGCTGATACGCGACGACCCTCGCCTCCTCCCCCCCCTGGCGGGGGTCGTCCCATTTATCTGGTCTTTTTCGCTGTCGGTGTTTCCCCGACCGGACACTGAGCTGTCCTTTTGGCTTTTTGTCGCCGTTGGCTATTCACAGTGTCGGCGCCGTCCACAAATCTGGGTTGGGCACTGGCGTCCCGGGGCCGGGCAACCGCAGTGTTGAGCGATGACTCCGACTACCGGTGTATTGGCCGTGCTCACCACACCTGGGCTGCGCGACGAAATCGATCGCGTGGCGGCGGCAGTCGGGGTGCGGGTAATCCACGCCGGCGCGTCGGTTCCCAGCCGAAAGGCGTGGTCGGGGGCTACAGCCGTGATGCTTGACGAGGCGACCGCCTGCCGTTGTGGACAGGGTGCCCTGCCGCGACGTGGCTACGTCGTCGTTCTCACTGATTCCGAACCCGCGCCCGCCACCTGGGCCTCGGCGATCGCCGTCGGCGCCCAACGGGTTCTGACGCTCCCCCGCGATGCACGTGACCTGGCCCGCGAGCTCGCCGAAGCCAGTGAATCGGAGCGAGAGGACGGACGTCGCGGCGAGGTCGTCGCAGTGGTCGCGGGGCGTGGCGGCGCCGGTGCATCGCTATTCGCGACCGCGCTGGCGCAGTCCGCTGCCGATGCATTGCTGGTCGACCTGGATCCATGGGGCGGGGGACTGGATCTTCTGCTGGGCAGCGAGACCGCGCCCGGGTTGCGCTGGCCCGATCTGGATCTTGAGGGTGGACGGCTGAGCTGGTCGGCGGTGCGCGAAGCGCTGCCGAGGAAACGTGGGGTCACGGTGCTATCGGGTACCCGGCGCGGCTATGAACTGGAGGCCGGGCCGGTGAACGCGGTTATCGACGCCGGCCGCCGGGGCGGCGTGAGCGTGATCTGCGATGTTCCGCGACGATTCACCGAAGCCACTGAGACCGCCCTGGACGCAGCTGATCTCGTCGTCCTGATCAGCCAGTGCGACGTGCGGGCCTGTGCGGCGACTGCCTCGATCGCGCCGACGCTAGCCGCAGTCAACCCCAATGTCGGGCTTGTCGTGCGGGGTCCCTCGCCGGGAGGGTTGCGGGTGGATGAGGTCGCCACGATCTGTGCCTTGCCGTTGCTGGCGTCGATGCGGCCCGAGCCGCGGCTGGCCGAACAGTTAGAGCGCGGTGGCCTTCGCCTGCGCCGACGCTCCCCGTTGGCAGCCGCGGCGCGACGGGTGTTGGCGGTAATGCCAGGCCATCCGGGGCAGGAAGCGGCGTGAGCGCCACACTGATCGAGCGTGTACGCGAACGGCTGGCCACCGAATCCGCGCCGCTGCGGCCGGCCAGGAT
>Ga0114921_10000207_pt1 | contig 24172 bp, 21 predicted proteins | sample BentaG_FD_87016 | JGI IMG/M metagenome (GOLD analysis project Ga0114921, IMG submission 87016) | Deep subsurface microbial communities from South Atlantic Ocean to uncover new lineages of life (NeLLi) - Benguela_00093 metaG | ecosystem: Environmental > Aquatic > Marine > Oceanic > Sediment ... | reverse complement strand
CCTTGAGCAGTGCCCGGGCCATTTTCAAGGTTAGAGTGCCATCAGGATCAGTAAAGAGGGAGCCACCAGGCCCCACCAGAGTGCCGTCTACGTCAGTATATATAACTTTAACCTTGGTGAGCCTTCGCTCTATTTCCTCTAGATTCTCAGCTCTCATTTTCGGCCTCTTCAATGTTTGATAAGATTATATGCTTCATCATACTATGGCAAAGAAGCTTTTGGGTCAAATGCTAGCCCATCCACCTTGCCGTTTTCCTTATGCTTTTTGTCTCCTTCCAGGTCTTTATCACCCTTTTTCTTGCGTCAAGTGCTTTCATCTTGTACACATTTGCTGGTACAATACCTCCATGGCCGGTGTCCCTCCTTCTTCGCATCCTAGAAGCATTTTTCCAGGTCTGGGATACCGGTTATCTTAACAAAGCGCTTTACTCCCCGTAAAGGGTCACCCTGGTAACGACCTCCTGGCCCATCTACCAGAGGGGGTTGACAATTATCCAGGTTCTATTATGATGTATCATATACCTTATATGGTATGCTAAAAGGAGTTAAAATGGAAATTATTAGTTCAGAACAGAGCTTACAAAACTATCCCAGTAAAACTGAAAAGGTGTATGATCTTTTATTGGAGAGTATTATAAAGCGAAGACTCTCACTCGGACAAAGATTGGTGGAGAGGGATTTAGCGGAGAAATTGGGGGTAAGCAAAACCCCAATACGAGAAGCGTTGAATAGATTAAAAAAAGAAGGTCTTGTGGAAGGGGCACCTTACCGCGGCTTTTTTGTAGCTCAAATCTCCCCCAAGGATATGGAAGAAATTTATAAGCTACGTGAGGTATTAGAGGGACTAGCGGCCAGGGATGCATCGGAAAAAATAAATAAGGGACAAACCAGGCAATTGAACTCAATTGTTCAATCTCTTGAGAATTACGTAGAGGGAAAAGATCTTGAAAGTTATAGTTCACTTGACCTGAAATTTCATAACTTGTTAGCAGCTATTAGTAAAAATGAAAGATTATCCCAGACAATGCAGCTTCTTCAAAATCAAACTAGGATTTTGATGTCTACTTCAGTGGTACTTCCAGGAAGAGTCGAGGCTTCATTGAAAGAGCATAAAAAAATTACGGATGCGGTAATGAGCCATAAATCCAACCTTGCAGAACAATTTGCTAGGGAACACATTAAAAATGTTAGAAAGGCTGTATTAGTCTCACTTAAGAGTGAAAAAAATAAACTTGAATCATAAGCAGGAATCGCTCGGAACGATGAGATCAAAGCAGATAATCGAAAAAGATACTGTAAAACAAGATAAATTATTTGAGAAGATAATACAGATTTGTGAAGCAAATATCAAGTTAGTCTCGAACAAAAAAGAACTTTTGGCATTTAAAAAAGGAGTAATTGCAGATATAGAAACAGATTTTTATAAGGCCAAGGAGGTTTCCTCAACCAGTGTGGATGCTTATTTCTATATGATTGATGAAGATAGTAAACCCCGAATTCAGATTGGTTCTGATACGATAATAGCTCAGGGCAATCTCCTTGAATTAGAGAGAAAAGCAAAGGACATCCGTTTTTCTCTTTTAGGGAATGAAGGCCTATTTTATAGGTTCACCCTAAAAATCCTTGAGGATAAACAGGATATTTTTAGCTTTCATGCCTGTAGCCTGTTCGACGAAGAAAAAGAGCAACTCTACATAATTTGTGGGGGTGCAGGCTCTGGAAAAACAGCGTTTCTCTTAAAGGGAATAGAGGTAGGATTTAAAATTTTTTCTACGGAAACGACCCACTTTAAGTTTCAACCCACTGGTAAGTTAAAGTTCTATAAAGGTTCATTGCTTGATAATATTCGCATCGGAAATTTGAAATATGATTATCCCAAAGCGTGTGAGGTGTTAAATATAGAGCTTCCCCAGATTAAGGATGAGTGGGGTACAAAGATACCTGTTGATCTTTCCCAATTTCAAGTTTCCTCTGATTACTTGAACAATCCTCAAATTGTCTTAGTTTTTCCTCACATTGAACAGGAAAAAAGAGAATCCATTGTAAATGAAATAAAGGATAAGAGGGTTATGCGCAAGCGTCTTTATGACAATATTTCCAGTAAAATAGGGGAGACGATTCTACTTTACGAAGAAGTTCCTGTAACTGGACTGGATACACCTTTCTCCGCAAAGAATCGCCTTAGGGCTGTGGATGAGTTTACTCAGTCCGATAATCTACAGAAGGCCATAAGCGTAATTGCAGGGACAAAAAGTTGTTTGAGAGGAGTAAAAGAATGAAAGCTTGGGAAGGTATTTTTCACATGCCAATAAGTGGTAGAAGCAATAAGCCCAGGACAACAGGGTATACTATGCTTCTTGACAAGGGGCTTGGTTTAAATGCCACTAAGGATTTAATAGCGATGGCGGCTGATTATATCGATGTGGTAAAATTTTCGTTTGGGACTTCGGCTTTTTATGAGAGGGAAATCATTGAGAAGAAGATCTCCCTTTTGAAAAAAGCTGATATTGACATAATGCCTGGGGGAACATTCTTAGAGGTTGCTGTATGGCAGGGAACTTATGAGAAGTATTTAAAGAGAGCTAAGCAATTAGGCTTTTCCGCTATTGAGGCTTCTGATGGAACTATAGAGATGGATTTAAAAACAAGGGAAAAAATAATTAAGCAAGCTTTGGATGCTGGTTTTAAGGTTATATCTGAGGTGGGAAAGAAAAAACCGGAGGAAAAGCCTGCTTTATCATTAATGCATCAAGAAATAGAGCAGGATTTGAGAGATGGGGCCTTCAAGGTGATAGTAGAAGCCAGGGAGGCTGGGAAGGGAGTAGGCATATATGATGAGAGGGGCAATGTTAAAGTATCCGAAATTGATGATGTCCTGGCTGGGGGAGTAGATGTGAATGATTTAATCTGGGAAGCCCCTATTAAGAATCAACAACAATATTTAATCCTGCGTTTCGGTGTAAATGTGAACCTCGGTAACATCCCTCCTGAGGATGTCTTAGCTCTAGAGGCATTAAGGCAGGGACTGCGAGGAGATACCCTAAAGAGAGCTTATTTGGAGAGTAAGACGAAGTAAGACTGATCTATGAAAACACTCTAGAGAACAATTTCCGGATAGAAAAAAGGAAAAGGAGTTAAGGGGAGGGGAAATGCCTAAGAAGAAAGGAACGAGAGTCCTAAACCTGTTTTTTGGAACTGAGAATGTCATAGGTATAGTTCCTGGAGTCGCATTGGCGGTTGTTATCACTGTAGTTGCTCATTACTTAAACGAGCTTATCAAGCTATTCATACCTACAGGACAAAGCCCTGTAAGCACCATAATGATTGCCATTATCCTGGGAATGATGGTTAGGAATACGGTAGGAACACCAAAAAGTTGTAACCCAGGAATCAGTTTTTGCCTCAAGAAATTGTTAAGATTGGGAATCATTCTTATGGGTATAAGGTTGAGTATTTTTGCCGTGGCTAAGATAGGAATTCTGTCGGTAGGGATAGTAGTGCTCTGTATAGCTACAGGATTGCTATTTACCATTTTCATAGCTAGACGATTGAAACTCCCTCTGAGGTTGGGAACTCTAATTGCTGTAGGCACAAGTATCTGCGGAGCGAGTGCCATTGTAGCTACGGGCCCAGGGATTGAAGCTAAAGAAGAGGAAATAGCCTATGCGGTAGCTACTATAACTATATTTGGGATAGTGGTGATGTTTGCTTATCCTTACCTGACTCATGTAATTCTAAGTCTAACTCACATCCAGGCTGGACTTTTTATGGGAACGGCTATTCATGAGACAGCTCAGGTAACAGGGGCGGGTCTAATGTACGATCAACTATGGATAACAAAGGCGATAAGTGGGCCCACAGGAGCAGACGTAGCTATAGTAACCAAATTAGTACGCAATGCTCTTATGGCTGTGGTGATACCTTTAATGGTTTATGTCTATACCAAAAACCAACTGGGAAAGGAGACAAGAAGGATAAATCCCCTTAAGCTTTTTCCATTATTCATCCTTGGTTTTATTATCCTGGCCATTGTCAGGTCTTTAGGAGATCACTTTATCGTTAGAAGTCGGTTATTTTGGGATGTTAGCTCCTGGGATTATTTTCGGTACTTAGTAAAGCACTGGTCGGGAAACTTCCTTGCCGTGGCCATGGCAGGGGTAGGTTTAGGTACAGGGTTTAAAAAACTCAGGGAACTTGGATTGAGACCGTTCTTTGTAGGCTTGTTAGCGGCACTGTTTGTAGGAGTGATAAGTCTTGTTCTAGTCCAAATTTTTGCTTCCTTTTTGAAAGTTATTTAATTCGGTTAAGATTCCCTTTGGCAAAGAAAATTTTGTTTCATATCTTCCAAATCGAGTCAACGTCACGATGTAATTTGGGAAGATGCCTTGTTTGTCCAAGAACCTCGGTCGGGAGGAAGGTTGGGGATATGGAGTGGGAAACATACGAGAAGATAAGTTATTATTTTGATTTTGTTAACTTCGTTGATGTGAGTGGCTGGGGCGAGCCGTTACTACATGAGAGAATATATGACATGATAAAATTGGCCAAGGAGAAAAAATGTTTTGTTGGCTTCACTACAAATGGAACTTTGCTAACTGAGAGTGTTTCGGAAAGATTAATAGCACTTAATCTAGATTTAATAGCAATCTCCATGGATGGAGCAATCCCCGAAACTTACGAGAGCATAAGAAAAGGTGCTCAGCTTGAGACTCTAGTGAATAACATAATAACTCTAAACTTATCTAAACAGAGGTTGAACTCAAAGAAACTAAAAGTAGTTTTAGTTTCTTTGATGATGAAAAGAAATATCAGTGAATTACCTTCACTTGTTGATTTAGCCTCCAAACTAGGTGTAGATCAGATATTGGTAAAAAATGTGGCTGTAACACTTAAAGCGGAAGATGATGAGCAACGCCTGTTTTCCTGTAGCGGGGAAGGTATCTCCCGTGAAGCTATTGAGAATATAGAAAAGGCCAAAGATAAGGCCAGGCAAAATGGTATTACCTTAAATGTAGCTTCTCTAAAGGTAACAGATAATAAGCCGGTTTGTTTGGCAGATCCATTAAAAAGCGTTTATTTCACCTGGGATGGATATGTATCACCTTGTGATTCTCTTGCTCATCTGGATGTTCCTCGAATATTTTGTGGGAAAAGCGAGAAATCGGCACCTCTTATGCATTTTGGAAATATCCAAAAAGAGGACTTATTTAAAATATGGGAGAAGAAAGAATACGGGGAGTTTAGACAGTTATTTCACAAGAGGATGAAGGCTTACCATTCTTTTCCTTACAAAGTAGTAAATGCCTTTATAGATTTGTTAAGTAAAGATAAAGAATCCTCTGCCTTACCTCTTGGAGAGGCTCCTTTAGTATGTCAGAATTGTCACTATTTGTATGGCATACACTGAGAAATTGGGGGTTATTTTATGAAGATCTCCCTTAGATACGGTCTGAGAGAAGTTAAAATAGAACTTTCCCAAGAAAAACTTGTTGGAGTTTTTACACCAAGAGAAATTGATGGTGTAGAAGACGCCCAGACCGAAGTAAAGAGGGCTTTAAAAAATCCTATAGGCTCAAAAGGGCTAAAGGATATTGTTAAATTAAAAGACAAAATAGCCATAGTTATTGATGACATTACCCGTCCCCTTCCCTCACAAGATATTCTTCCTCCCTTATTGGATGAACTTACCTCATCGGGAATAAAAGAAGAAGATATAATCATAATAATAGCTACAGGGCTGCATCGTAAGTTAACAAAAAAAGAGATATGCAAGTTAGTGGGAAAAGAAATTACCGATAGAATAAAGGCGATAAACCATGACCCATATTCCAAAGAAAACTTGGTTTGTCTGGGTCAAACTTCTCGGGGTTCAGATATATACATTAGTAAAACCTTTATAGAGGCAGATGTTAAAATTTTGGTTGGCGATATTGAGTATCATCAGTTTTTTGGATACGGAGGAGGGGCGAAGAGCATTCATCCAGGTATTGCTGATGCAGAGTCCATAAGGCACATTCACTCTCTATTAGATTCACCTCAGGCAAGAACAGGCATCTTAAAAGGTAATCCCGTACAAGAGGAGTTAAAAGAAGTAATCCAAATGGCCAAACCGGATTTTATCCTTAATGTGGTTTTGGACTCAAAAAGGGAGATTGTAAAAGCTTTTGCTGGAGAGATATTTGAGGTTTTTCATCAAGGGGCAAAATTAGTGGATGAAATGTATAAAGCAAAAGTCCCTCAAAGAGTTGATACAGTTGTTGCCTCTTGTGGAGGATTCCCCAGGGATATTGACCTTTATCAATCTCAAAAAGCTATTGAATCAGCTAAGAAGGTGGTCAAACAGGGAGGAAGGATAATCCTTTTCGCCAGATGCCAGGAAGGTTGGGGATCTGAAATTTTTCAAAAGTGGATGAAGGAGACAGAAAATCCAGAAGAAATCGTAGGAAGGATAAGGGAAAAGTTCATAATGGGAGCTCATAAAGCCTACCTACTTGCTAAGGAAGTTCAATGGGCTAAGGTTTGTCTTTATTCAGAGATGAATCCCTCCGAGATAGAAGATGCCTTTCTTTATCCTTTAACAGATTTAAAAGAGGTGGATAAGCTACTGGAGGAGGCAAAGGAAGTTATTGTTCTTCCCTATGCAACTACAACCTTACCCGGGGTAGAAAATGAAGTTTAAGTGTTTACCTGGGTGTGCTCTTTGTTGTCACTATAAAGTTTCCCTTTTACCAGATGATGTAGAGAAAATTAGGTCGACTGTTAAAGCTGATGACAACTTCTGGGTTGAGGATTCTACTGAAGGGGGAAGAGTAATAGGCTATCTTAAGAGAAAAGAGGGGCTTTGCATATTTCTCACCAAGGAAAGATTTTGCTCTATTTATCCTCAAAGACCCCGCTATTGCTGCCTCTACCCTTTCATGAAAGAGGTATATTTTCGTTCAGAGATAGATGTAGATCTTTCCTGCCCAGGTCTTGATTACGGGAGAGAAGTTTCCCTATCTGAGCCAGGAGAGATCTTCGGTGAAGAGCTAAATCTCAAGGTTAGTTTCTCCCTGCAGAACAAAGTTAAGAGTGAGGTCAATAAACTAGAAGAGCTCTTGAAACAAAGAGGCTGCTACACCTCTAAAAACCTTTGTTTTTTCATAACTAAAAGTTTAATTGAGGATTTGCTGAAAGAAAAGGCAGAAAAAGGAGTATTTTTATTTCGAGAAAGAGTAAATCTTTGTGGTTTTTTAATGAGCAAAATGGGAAACATTACGGAAATAAAGCAAGCTCAAAAATTTATGGACCAGTTGTTTAAAAAGCAAACTTTCTCCCAAAAAGATATTCCACTCCAGGGATTTTTTAAAAAAGAGTTTAACCAGCCTCTCTTGAATACAAAGATAAGCAAGGGAAAAGTAGTGGTTTACACAATTAAGTTAAGGCCTGAATCAATGAAGGGGGGGTTTTCTGATACTTCACAAAGCGTGGAATTTCCAGAGCTCAAGGAGATCAAAATAGACGAAGAGGGAAGAAATTTGCTCATTGAGTATATGAGATTCTGGATGAGAAGGCAACTTCTCTTTCGTTTAGCTTATTCTTATGCTCTAACTGACTTTCGTGCTCGAAACTATTTGTTTTTTTATCTACAATTTTTGACAGAGGGATTGCTTCGGGTTTATTTCTTAGCGAAGGTTATTGCTGTTAAGGAGAGAAAAAATAAGGCGAGTTTACTTGAAGTTAAAGAAGCCATTAGAGCTAGCGATAGTATTTTGAGAAGGCGCTGCCAAGCAAAAATTAAAATAGGGGAGATTAACAATGGCTAAAAAAAGAGTGGCCGTGGTAGGTTATGGAACTATAGGAGAACGAGTAGCGGATGGGATAGTAAAGCAGGATGATATGGAGTTAGCAGGAGTAGTAGATGTTGCTCCTACCCTACCGGTAAGAGCAGTTGTGGAATCAGGTAAAAATTACCCTATATATTGCGCCCTACCAGAAAAGAGAAAAGAAATGGAAAAAGCAGGGATACCTATCAAAGGGCTCTTGGAAGACCTTTCAAAAGAAGTGGATATAGTAGTGGATGCTACTTCTCCGGGTATTGGAGCAAAGAATAAAGAGATATATATGAAATATAGATTGCCTGCTATTTTTCAGGCAGGAGAAAAAAGAGGAATAGGGGATAATATTTTTTACCCTATGGCTAACTACGATGAGTGTCGCAAATCAAGATATCTTCAAATGTTTTCCTGTAATACTACAGGAATTGCTCGACAAGCCTTTACTTGTGATGGTGCATTTGGACTTAAAGAAATGTTTTGCGCAATAGTAAGAAGATCAGCAGATATTTCTGAAACACATAAAGGGCCAGTAGATGCTCTTCTTCCTTCGGAAATCCCCAGTCACCAAGCTTTGGATTTTTCTTATGTAAGTCCTCGCATTCACGTAGTCACAGCTGTGGTGACTGCTCCTGTTTGCCATGGGCATGCGACTATGATGGTATTCGAGATAAAAAGGAGAGCTACCAAAGAAGAAGTCATTGAAGTATTCCAGAAAGAGCTTCGTATTAGATTATTTCGCTTGGAAGATGGTTTTATCTCTACCTCTCATATATTTGACTACAATCGGGATAGAGGGACATCTAGAGGAGATATGTACGAAGTTCCCGTATGGGAAGAAACTATCTATTTGGATAAGGAAGGGATGAGAATATATTCTACTAATATGATACCTCAGGAAGCAATTGTGGTTCCAGAGAATATAGATGCTATAAGATGCCTCTTGGGATTGGAGAAAACTGCAGAAGAGACTATGGCTCACACTAATAGGTGTTTGGGGATGGAATAAAGAAAAGGGAAAAATATGCTTTCAGAAGGAATTCCTACATTAGACGATGTTGATGTGAAGAGTAAGAGGGTTCTTGTGCGCTGCGACATTAATTGTCCTGTAGATCAAGATAAAAGGATAAAGGATGCTACGCGGATAAAAAGAAGTATCCCTACACTAAAAGAACTTTCTGAAAAGAGAGCTAGGGTAGTTATATTAGCTCATCAAGGTGATCCCTTAGACTATCAAAACTTCACTTCCTTAAGAGAACACAGAGATTATTTGGAAAAATTTTTAAATAAAAAAGTGAAGTTTGTTGAGGATATAACTGGTCCTTCTGCTCAAGAGAAAATAAAAAAACTAAGAGAAGGGGAAATTCTCCTTTTAGAGAATATTCGCCTTTATACTGAGGAGACCATAATCTTTGAGGAAGAAGTTAAACTTACTCCAGAGGAGCAGTGTAAAACTTATCTGGTAACTAAATTGTCGCCTTTGGCTAATCTATATGTCTGCGATGCCTTCGCCTGCGTTCATCGTTCCGAACCCTCTCTGGTTGCTTTCCCTCGTATTCTTCCCTCAGCAGCAGGAAGGTTGTTCGAAGAAGAGCTTACTGCTCTATCAAAGGTAAAGACTTCTCCTCAAAGGCCCTGTCTTTACCTATTAGGAGGGGCAAAGATATTAGATGCCTTTCGTATGATGGATCGTGTCTTAAGAGATGACTCTGCTGATAGAATCCTTACTTTTGGTCTAGTTGGTAATGTAATGTTAAGGGCGAAGGGATATGATTTAGGAAAACCAAGTGAAGAGCTATTAAAGAAGAAAAACCTACTGTCTTATATAGAGAAAGCAAAACTAATTTTAAAAAGTTATAAGGAAAAGGTGACCTATCCTCAAGATGTAGCCATAGATGATAATGGAAGAAGGGAAATTACCATCTCAAATCTTCCTACAGATAGCTTGATATTGGATATTGGAAGCAGCACTATAAATCAGTATTCTCAGCAGATAAGGAGGGCGAGGATAATTTTTGTGAATGGGCCAGCCGGAATGTACGAGAAAAAAGAGTTTTCCTTAGCTACCGAGAAAATCTGGAAGGAAGTAGCTAGTTCTTCTGCTTTTTCTGTCATTGGAGGAGGGGACACCATCGCTGCTGCTGGTAAGTTTAACCTAGAAGGCAAGATATCTCATATCTGTACCGCTGGAGGTGGCCTGATAAGGTTTTTAGCAGGTGAAACTCTGCCAGTAATTGAAGCTTTGAAAAAAGTAAAAAGATAACTTTAAAGAGCATTTTAGTTGAATGAATAAGGAGAAGATAATCTTATGAGCTTACATTCCTTACAGTTGTTGTAGTGGCAGATGCTTATGAGACTAAGAAAGCCGTACAAGCTATAGCAGAATATGACGGTCCAGTATTTTTGAGGTTAAGCAAAGCCGAGACCCCCATAATTTTCTCCGAGGATCATACATTGAACATTGGCAAAGGGAATCTGTTGGAAGAAGGAAATGATGTTAGCCTCATTGTCACAGGAATTATGGTAAGTAGAACTCTCCAGGCAGCCAAGAGGTTACAACAAGAAGGTATCAATTGTAGAGCAATAGAAATGCACACCATAAAACCACTGGATGAGGAAATTACTCTTAAAGCAGTTGAGGAAACAAAGGCTATAGTAACGGTGGAGGAGCACAGTATCTATGGAGGTCTGGAAGGAGCAGTAGCCGAGCTGTTATCCAAAAAACAGCCTACTCCCTTACAGATGGTAGGCATTCAAGACACCTTTGCGGAATCTGCACGCTCATATGATACATTACTGGATAAATACGGATTAGGTGTTTTAGACATTATGAAGACAGTTAATAAGGTAATTCAGAGGAAAGAGAGATTATCTTTGTCAAAATAGGATTTCTTAGTCTCGTGTTATATAGAATCTTGATAAAGAGAGGTAGAGGCCTTCTTTACAAATAGAAACAAAAGAAGTAAGAAGAGTGAGTGTTATCAAAAATACAAAAAAGAGGGAGAGAAGGATGGAAAACGAAGGAACTTATAGGTCTAAGTTGCTCTATGAGAGGGCTTTGAAATCAATAGCTGGGGGAGTGGTGAGCAGAGCACGAGGACTTCCGGGAGGATATAAACCTTATCCAATTTATATAGAGCGAGCCAAGGGTAGTAGACTATATGACGTAGACGGAAATGAATACATTGATTATCTCCTGGCATGTGGTCCTGCATTTGTAAGTCATGCTAGACAGGAAATAGTGAATTTCGTTAAAGATGAAATTGAAAAAGGAACGAGTTATGGTTTACCCTACGAACTGGAAATTAAAGTTGCGGAAAAAGTAATAAAGAATGTCCCTTGTGTGGAAAAAGTGGGATTTGGAAATTCAGGTTCAGAAGTTGCCCAAATGGTATTAAGACTGGCTAGGGCATATACAGGCAAAGATAAAGTGATTAAGTTTGAAGGACATTATCACGGATGGATAGATAATGTGAATGTAAGCACATTTCCTTCTTTAAAAGATGCTGGCCCTGAATTAAAACCTCATAGTGTACTTCCTTGTCTAGGAATACCGGAAAATGTAGCTGAAAATCTTATTATTCTCCCTTGGAATAATATAGAGATTGTGGAGGATACAATTAACAAACACAAAGGAGAAATGGCTGCGATAATCACTGAGCCGTATATGGGTAATGGTGGCATTATTCCCCCCGAAGAGGGATATTTAGAAGCTCTGAGGGAGTTAACAGAAAAAAATGGTATTGTGTTAATTTTTGATGAAATTATCACTGGATTCAGATTGGCCCTGGGAGGAGCTCAGGAGTTTTTCAATATCAAGCCTGATTTATGGACTACTGCAAAAGCCTTAGGAGGAGGATTTCCGATAGCTATGTACGGAGGAAAGGTAGAAATAATGGATTTAATCACTCAGCAAAAAGTGGCACATGCCGGAACTTTTAATGCCAATCGTGTTGGTATAGCTGCAGCATACGCTACTTTAAATTTTTTAGAAAAAGGGAATGGAAAAGTTTACAAACACATCCATAGCATTGGAAATAAATTAATTGCGGGGATGAGGGATATAATTAGAAGATTTGATGCAGAAGCTATTATCCAGGGAGTTGGTCCTATGTTCCAGATTTATTTCACTAAGTTGAAGAAGATAAGAAATTATAGAGAAGTCTGCACAGCTAATCCTGATACCTTTCATGAGTTTCGCAACTGCTTATTGAAACGGGGGATATTTATCAGGCCAAGAAATCTTAGCCAATTCTACGTTTCTGCGTCCCATACTCAGGAAGATGTGGACAAAACACTTTCAGCCATGGAAGCATCTTTTAAAGAGATGAAAAGAAAGGATATGGTTTAAGCTCATTTTTCAAAGCGAAAGTAAGTTAAGTTTTCAAAAAGATACATATCTTCTGACTACTCTCGAAAGAGATAAAAAGATTGGGCTAAAAGAGAGAGAAAAATGGAGAGAAAATTAAAAATAGGGATAATTGGTACAGGGAGAATTGTACTTACAAGTCATTTACCGATTTTGAACAGAATGTCAGAAGTAGAAATTATAGCTATCTCTGATGTGAGGGAGGAAAGTCTCAAAAAAGCATCTAAAATTCTCGGAAATATCTGTCGGACTTTTATTGACTACCATGATGTCTTGAAGATCCCTGAGATTCATGCTGTTATTATTGCTACTCCTGCTTACACTCATAAAGAAATCACTCTTGCGGCTTTTCAGGCAGGGAAACATGTTTTCTGTGAGAAACCTTTGGCACTAGATCTGAAAGAAGTGAATGAAATTCTAAGGATTCAGCAATCAAGTGGAAAACTACTTCAGGTAGGATACGTCTGTCGGTATTCTCCTCTTTTTCGAAAGATGAGAGAGATCATAAGTGAGGGAACAATTGGTAAAATTCATATGATGTGGGTTAACAAATTTAGAGCTGCTCTCTGTAGTCAGTGGACGTATAATCCAAAGCTATCTGGTGGAGCTATAGTAGAAGAAAATTGTCATCAAACTGATATTTTCAACTGGATGCTGGAAAGTTTACCAAAACGAGTAGTTGCTTTTGGAGGACAGAATGTCATTCAAGCTGGTAAAACGGTAAGGGTTAGAGCGGCTGATGGAGGGTGGATTACAGTTAAGGATAGCAAAATAGTTGATAATGCTTGGGTTATTGCGGAATATGAGAATAATGCCCGAGCTTCAATCGGTATCAGTTTTTTCTGTCCTCATGGTTTATACGGAGATCATGTCGGTGTTAATAATGCAGCAAGCTTAGAGATGGGCGCTATTGGAGATAGAGGCTCCTTAATGTGCTATGGGAAAAGAAACGAAATTCACCTTTGGTCTTATGAATATCCAAATTATATTCTGTATAAGATCAGGTCTAGACCCGATGTCCCTAACTTTGGATATCTTGGGACTTGGGAACAATTCGAAGAGTTTGTGCATTGTGTCTTAAATAACCGCCCTACTTTTGCTGATGGAGAAGTGGCCAAATTAAGCCTTCTTGTCCCCCTTGCTGCTGAAAAATCCATTAAGGAAGGAAAGATTGTAGAGGTTAAGGAAATTTATGATCAAAGATAGAAAAATTAGGTATACTCCAGTATTTTCTGAGATAAAGACGTGATTCGTTATTTCTTAATAAGAAATAGAAACTGGAAGTAAAGGGCTTGGAAGGAGGTGATGAAAGTGGGAAAGCCAGGCCAGTTTGGGGCAAAGGAAGGCTTTCTAAAGAGAGAAGTGTCAAAAGATTAATTTCTCTTGTGGGAGCTTTCCACAGAAAAATGAACAATGTCGGAGGAAAACTATGTTTAAGGGTGAAAGAATAAAATTATGGACAATAGCAGGGATAATGCTCGTGTGTATAGCAACGGTTGCTCTGGTAGCTGCCTCAGCAAACGCTAAACAAAAGAGACCTGTAATTCATATTGGATATCAACCCTACGGTCCTTATTGGGTATTCCAACTGGCCAAAGAGAAAGGATGGTGGGACGAAATAGGTGTAGATGTCACTCTTACTCAATTTATGTCCGGTATTCCACAAAATTACGCCATGGGTAAAGGTGATATTGATGTCAGTATCATGGGAGATACTCCTATACTTACCGCTGCTGCTCAAAAGACCTACGATCCGGTAATAATCGCCACTCTCGTCGATATTTCCAACTTCTTCAGAGTCGTTGCTCAACCAAAGTATCATGATATCCGAGAGCTTAAAGGTAAAAAATTCGCTACAATGGTGGGAAGCGTAGAAAACTACTTCACAATGCTACTATTAGAGAAATTAGGATGGACTACAGACGATATCCAGCTTATCCATATGGAAACCAAAGAGATGCAAGCATCAATGCTAGCTGGCCGAATAGACGCATGTACAGTGGTTCCAGCTATTTCCTTTGTCTTATATGGCAAAGGATTTAGTATCTTAACCGACAAGGCGTTTCTCTCACAACCTCCCGGCAAAATCATTGATATTAGACTCTACAATCTCATCGTTGCTCGTCGAGAATGGGTGGAAGAAAATCCTTTACTCGCTCTCAAATTCCTGACTGTAATGTTCAAAGGTATCAATTACTGGTTGAGTAATTTAGAAGAAGCTAACGAGTGGTGTCGTAAAAAAATGAACGAAGCCTTAGCTACAGAGATGACTCCTGAATCCTTCGCTTGGTATTGGGGCAGTTTTGATGTCATAACGTTAGAGAAAAATGCATCGGAGTATATGAACCCAACTCATCCAGGTAGTGTCTATGCAAATTGGGGCAGGGAAGCAGAATTTTTAGCTGAACATGGGACCATTCCTGCGGCACCTGATATTCAAAAGCTACTGGATAACCGACTCCTAATGGAACTGTGGCAGATAAAGCAAGCATTGAAGGATTGAAAGTTCTTTTCTGTCTCCCTAGGCTCTCCTAGGGAGACAGAACTTTTAATGAAGAACTTAAGAGGAGCTCAAGTTTGCTCAAAACAAAAAAATCCATTACCCTTCACTCCCAGGTCAAATATGGCCTTATCTCACTTATAGTAGCAATATTACTCTATACGGTGCTTACTAACTTGCACCTTTATATAGAGGTGAAATCTATCCCCATACTTTCAGTCTTCCGTCCTCAATATGTACCTCCTCCTCAAAGGATCTGGGATAAGACGCTGGAATTGATTTCTACCGGACGCCTATGGCAAAATATCTTGATCAGTCTTCTAAGAATACTCATAGGTTATGGATGCGGAGCAGCAATTGGTGTTTCTATAGGGTTGTTAATGGGGTCGTATCGCAAGGTAGATCTTTATTTGGATCCTTTAGTTCAATTCCTAAGACCCATTCCGCCCCTGGCATTCGTGACACTTTTTATTCTCTGGTTAGGTATTGGGGAAATATCTAAAATTTTAATAATCGTGGAAACTACAGCCGTAGTGACCTTAATTCCTACTTACCAGGGAGTAAAATCTGTGCCAAAGATCTATCTGGATGCCGCTCGTTCTCTAGGAGCAGATAAAGGTCTAATTTTTCGTAAGATAATTTTTCCTTCAGCTGTACCCTACATTGTGACTGGGCTTCGGTTATCCTTAGGGATCTCTTGGGCAGTAATTGTGGCCGCTGAGTATATCGCTGCCTTTCGAGGATTGGGTTATCAAGTTATTTACTATCAGCGACTCATGTCAATCGATGGGGTAGTGGTGAGTATTATTTGGATAGGGATTATGGTTTATTTATCTGATAATCTTTCTCGTCTTGCCTTTAATCACGTCACAAGATGGATGGAAAAACAGCGTGTTTAAACAATATAAAGGGCAAAAGGGAGTAAAATGAGAGAAGAGAAAAATCAATTGTATTATTTTCTAATCTCTTATGGGATAGTCATAGCTTTATACTCCTTTGTCTCGCTTCCCCAGGTCAGCACTTTCTTTTACCCTAGACCAGAAATTTTACCTCCGATTACTTGGTTTTTTAAAAAGGTATATCAAGTCTCAACCAGTGGTCTTTTATTTCGTAGTATAGGAATTAGCCTTTTACGAATGGTTTCTGGATATGTCATGGGTGCAGTAATTGGCGTATCTGTAGGCCTATTGATGGGTTGGAGTCGTAAAGTAGATTATACTCTAAATCCTTTAGTTCAGTTTATAAGACCCATCCCTGCCTTAGCTTTAATTCCCCTATTTATATTATGGTTTGGGATAGGTGAGATTACAAAAATATTACTAATAGCTGAGGGAGTAGCCTTTGTTACATTAATTTCCACTTATGAAGGGATCAAAAATGTCCCCACAGTCTACATCGAAGCAGCTCGTTGTCTAGGAGCTAACGAACGCCTATTGTTACAAAAAATTATGATCCCTGCTTCTTTTCCTTACATTATCTCAGGCTTTCGTGTGGCCCTGGCCACAGCATGGGCTATAATTGTTGCTGCTGAAATAGTGGCCAGCGACAAGGGCTTAGGGTACCTAATTTTAGCTGGATCTCATCATGTAGATGCTTCCTTGATTTATGTTGGAATAATAGGAATAGGAGTCTTAGCCTATGCGTTCGACAAATTTATCAGATGGATTGACGTTACTCTTACTGGTTGGATGGAAGTGGAAAGAGAGGAGGCACAACAATGACACCAAAAATTATTATTCAAAAACTCTACATGACTTTTAAAGGAATTACGGAGGTCAAGGCCTTAGAGAACATAAATATGAATATCTCTCCCAATGAATTTGTTTCAGTTATTGGACCTTCTGGATGTGGGAAAACCACTCTTTTACGAATAGTAGCTGGATTTATAAAGCCTACAAAAGGCGAAGTAATTTGCGATGGAGAAATGGTAAAGGGTCCCGGTCCCAAAAGAGTGGTAGTATTTCAACAAGACGCTGTTTTCCCCTGGATGACAGTCCAGCAGAATATAGAGTTTGGGTTATTGGCTGAAGGTGAACATAGCAAAGAGCGAAAAGAAATAGCCGCTCATTTTATTAACTTGGTAGGACTCAGGGGTTTTGAGAGAAACCTACCTAAAACCCTTTCCGGAGGAATGCGGAAACGGGTAGATTTAGCAAGAGCCTATGCAGCCGATCCTGAAGTATTACTCATGGATGAACCATTCGGTTTCCTGGATGCGCAAACTAAGTCAAAAATGCAGGAGGAGCTTTTAAACATCTGGACCCAAGAAGAGAAGAGAACTGTTTTCTTTATTACCCATGATCTTGCGGAAGCTGTGTATCTCTCTGACCGGGTGATGGTCCTTACAGCGAGGCCGGGGCGGATAAAAAGAATGATAGATATTCCTTTATCCAGGCCGAGAGAAAACGAAATAAAGTTTACTAAAGAATTCTCCAACATAGAAAGGGAAATTTGGGAAACGATGAGGGAGAGAGAAGGATAATGAATTCCAGAGAGCGTGTATTTGCAGCTCTAAATAGAAATGAACCCGATCAAGTTCCTATAATAGAGGGCCTGATTGATCTCACGATAATCAATAAAATATTTCCAGGCTCCTCTTACATGGATTTTGTGGAAAAAGTTGGATTAGATGCCGTAGGTATAAATCAACCCTGGGACATTAGTACGAACATAAAATGGATAGATAAACAAAGAAGAATATATCAGGACAAATGGGGTGTAGTTCGACAATTCACTACAGAGGCAGTTTCTTATCCTTTAGAAGGTCCTATCCATAGCGAAAAAGATCTTAAAAAATATATCCCTCCAAACCCTACAGACGAAGCTCTCCTGGGTGATCTACCCCAAATTGTAAATAAATTCAGAGGAAAGAAAGCTGTTATGTGGTTAAGCCACGATGCTTTCATAATCCCTAGCTTTCTACGAGGAATGGATAATTTTTTGATGGATTTTATAGTAAACCCAAATTTTGCCAGAAAGCTTATAAACCTATGTGTGGAGTTCAATGTCGAAGAAGTTAAGACAGCGGTAAGAGCCGGAGCTGAGATAATAATATTGGGGGATGATTATGCCTTTAAACAGGGTCCTTTAATGTCTCCTTCTCAATTTAGAGAATTCATTTTGCCGGGTTTAACCAAAGTTGTCCAAACCGGTAAAAGAGAGGGAGCTTTTGTTATAAAACATACAGACGGAAACATTTGGTCTCTGATGGACATGTTAGTTGAGGGGGGAATAGATGCTATAAATCCTCTAGAACCTGATGCGGGCATGGATATAGGAAAAGTCAAAAGAAAATACGGTAATAAACTCTGCTTGGTAGGAAACATTGACTGTGGGTATCTGTTAAGTCATGCCTCGGTGGAAAAAGTAATAGAGGCTGTAAGGCGCTGTATTTTGGAAGCTGCCCCGGGAGGGGGGTTCATAATGTCTTCCAGCAATAGCATTCATTCTTCAGTGAAGCCAGAGAACTATATGGCCATGATTAAGGCTGCTAAGAAACATGGAAAATATCCAATAGATTTTTAACCCAGAGTTGGTAAAACTAAATCATTTCCAGAATTGAGCCTGTTGTCAAAATCTATTCAAAATTGTTATTGGAAAAACATCACTTTTTACCTAATCTTCTCTTATTTTGTCAAGAAGCTCTGCTCCTTATAAGCAGAGGATATTGCTTTGCTCCGATGGATATTTACTCGTGCAAAGAATAATGGAGGGGATAAAGATGGTAAGAAACGCTGAAATTTTTGAAAGTATATCTGGCAAAGAGATAGTTGATCTAGTAAAAGCTCTAATAAGAATACCCAGTCATGCTGAAATAAAAGGCCAAGAGAAACAAATTGGTCATTTTGTAGCTAATAAACTCGAAAGAGAAGGAATAGAGGTAAAGCTGCAAAATGTAGAAGATAATAGATTTAATGTAATCGGTATAATTCGAGGAGAAAATAATGGATGCAGTTTAATGCTCAACGGACATCTAGATACTGTCCCTCCCTCACATAGAATGGTCGACCCATATAATCCAATAATTAAAGATGGAAAATTGTATGGTAGAGGAGCGGCTGATGCGAAGGGAGGCATTGGAGCCATGGTATACTCATTGATAGCAATAAAAAGGTCCAATATTAGGCTAAATGGGAATTTGATATTTACAGGAGTGATAGGGGAGGAGTCCCCTGGTCATGGTGGGACTGGATACATTGTAAAACACGGCCCAAAAGCTGATGTGGCAATTGTCGGTGAACCAACGAATCTTAGGATTGTTATAGCTCATAAAGGCGTAGAGCGGATAGAAATAGATATAAAGGGTAAGTCTGCTCAGTCAAGCATTCCCCAAAGAGGAGTAAATGCAATAAGTAAAGCTGCGAAGTTTATCGACGCTGTAGAAAAAGATTTAATCCCCAAGCTAAATAAGCGCAAGCATAATCTACTTGGCAGTCCCACAATAAATATAGGAACAATTAAAGGAGGAATAAATCCGAATATGGTGCCTGATAATTGTATAATAAAACTCGATAGATATTGGATTCCTACCGAATCTCCTTCTATTATAATAAAAGAGTTAGAGGATATCTTAAATTGTCTTAAAAAAAATGATCCAGACTTTGAGGCTGAACTTCGAAGAATGGAATATTTAAAAGAAATACCTCACGCTCCATTGGAAATTTCAGAGGATTGTTACATTGTACAAGTATTAAAGAAATCATTATGTAAGATGGGCTTATCCCCCGAAATTTCTACAATTGCTGCTTGGACGGATGCTGCTTTACTTTGGAATCAGGGAAAGATACCTACATTATTATTTAGCCCAGGAGATATTAGTCAAGCTCATAGTGACAGAGAATGGGTTAATGTTAACGATTTAATAACTGCCACAAAGGTCTATATACTAACGGCATTAGAAGTATGTACTCATAATAATTGCGTGCCATCAACTATAGTACTCAATCAAGATTCTTCTTGAATGGATTAAAGCTAGAAAATAAGGCCAGGAAAGAGTTTTGCTTTAGGAGGACTAAAAGGTTAAGGTAATTCTATGAAGTGTGCAGTTTTTTATGGCAAAGATGATCTAAGAGTTGAGGATAGATCAATCCCTAAGATAAAGGACAACGAAGTATTAGTCAAGGTAACTTTTTGTGGTATATGTGGATCAGATATTCATATTATTAAGGGCGAAATTCCCTGGACTTCACCTCTAATTTTGGGGCATGAATATAGTGGAGAAATAGTGGATTTAGGGGGACGGGTGAAAGGATTAAACCCAGGAGATAGAGTAACAGTAGCTCCTGGAATTGTCTGCCGAAAATGTTTTTTCTGTCAAAGAGGGCTAGAACACCTATGTATCAATAGACGCCTAATAGATGGAGGTTTTGCCGAGTTTGTATCTGTGCCCTCAGAGTTAGTCTACCCACTTCCTACTAATGTTTCTTATGAAGTAGGTAGCTTGGCTGAACCTTTAGGATGTTGTCTTCATGCTGTTGAATTAGCCTCTATTGTTCTTACAAGTAAGGTGTTAATCACAGGTGGAGGACCCATAGGTCTGATGCTTCTTGAGTGTGTCAAATATACGGGTTCGAATTTAACCGTTTTGTCTGAGCCTTACAAATTAAGACGTTCCTTGGCTAAAAAAATTGGGGCAGATGTAGTGGTAAATCCTGCAAGTGAAAATTTACCCCAGATAGTTGAGCATATAACTTCCGGTACGGGAGTTGATATTTGTATTGAAGCAACAGGTCTTCCACAACCCATCAAAGATTGCATTAAATCAGTAAGAAGGGGTGGAACAGTTGTTCTTATGGGCGTTGCTTCCCAATCTACAGAGATTGGCATTAAACCCTACGAAATTTACCAAAAGGAAATTACCCTGAGGGGATCTTTTATGCGAGGTTTTTCCTTCCCTAGAGCGGTTGATTTATTGCCTATATTAGATCTTAAGCCCCTACTGACTCATTGTTTTCCTCTAAAAGATATCCATAAGGCCTTAGGGTTTCATCAATCAAAGAAAGGCGTAAAGATTATGATCAGTCCAAAGGAATAAAGCACTGTCCGAGGTGAGGTTGGTGGTGGACATTAACGCCATGTTTAATTTAGAAGGGGAAAGAGCTGTTGTAACCGGGGGAGCTCGGGGGTTAGGTAGAGAGATAGCCTTAGTTTTTGCAGAGTCAGGAGCAGATGTCGCCATTGTAGACAAGGATAAAGATGAAGCTGAAAAAGTTGCACGAGAGATAAGAAAATTGGGAAGGAATTCAATTGTAGTGAAGACAGATGTTAGATATTCTCACGAAGTAGAGAAGATGGTAAATTTTGTCAAAGATAGATTCACCAAGATAGATATTCTTGTTGCGAGTGCCGGTGTTTCCAACATTGTAGAAGCAGAAAAGATGAGCAAAGAGGAGTGGGGCAGGATTATAAGTATTAATCTAACTGGTTTGTTTTTATGCGATCAGGCTGTTGGAAAAGAAATGATTAAGCAAAGAAAAGGAAGTATTATTAACATCTCCTCCATGTCTGGTTTCGTAGTTAATTGGCCCCAAAAACATGTCCATTATAATGCATCTAAAGCAGGAGTTATAATGGTTACCAAATCTTTGGCAGCAGAGTGGGCAGAGTACAATGTACGGGTAAACGCTATTGCTCCTGGTTATATAAGAACAGCTATTTCGCAGCGAGGATTGGCTAAATACGAGGATATCGTACGTAGACTAACACCTATGAGAAGGGTTGGAGAGCCATGGGAAATTAGAGGAGCCGCTCTATTTTTGGCCTCTAAAGCCTCTACTTATGCTACGGGAGCCGTGTTAGTTATAGATGGGGGTTATAGTATATTATAGATATTTTCTATGGATCTTTGGGAAAGGATAACAAATCACCCAAGGAGAGAGGTGGTTTAAGAACCCAGCTTTTCCACTGAAAAGCAGATAGAAAATTGGTAAGTAAGAGGTAAGTTAGGCGAAAAGGGCAAAAACTTGGAAGAAAAAGACGAATATCTGAAGATTTTTACTTATGTGAAGAGGCTCTTTGACAACTGTATCAGGAAAGTCTTTTCTCTAAGCCAAGAATGTATGCCAGCTTACTTCTCTTTTGATCATCTTCCTTTGGGACAAAACAAAAAGAGAAAGCTGCAAAAGTGGGCTTCTTTTTCACACAGGAGGGAAGATCATCCCTGGGACAGATGGCAAAGGAGCGTCTCTCTTTTCCTAAAGTGACCTTTGAGGGATGGTTCAAAAGATCGATTATTCTATAGCGAAGACTCTTTAAAAAATCCTCTTTTAGGGGAATGCTCTTACAAGTCTTGCAGGCATAACTGCAACCTCTGTAATTAGCAAAGGTTGGGAAAAGGGTTCCATCGTAAGAGAGAATTTTCCCACTAAGGAGGCCGACTCTTTTGACGACTTCCACTAAGAGGTGAAAGATATCATCAAACTTCTCCGGTCCAATTCGCTTTTTGAAATTAGTAAAGTCAGACTCACAGGGAATGCGAGCATAGGATATTCCTGCATAAGTCCTGTAGCATCTTCCTTTATCTTTATCATGGAGGCAGGAGATAAAGTCTTTTTCTGTCTTGAACCCATCTAAGTACCTACAAAGATAAAGTACAAAAATAGAAGGAGAGGAGTTTTTAAACTCCCTCTAATAAGGTAAGAGGCGAGAAAGATCAGGAACTTCACTGCAAAATACCTAGCTCTTTGAACCACAGCATTCTCCTTTCTTCCCTCTGGGGGGGAGACCCATAGTTTTGTTGGATATAACTATAACATCTATGGGAAAATAAACCTAAAAAAGACTATCTATTTGACACTACCTACTTAGAAGAAAGGAGACAAAAAATGGACAAAAACAAATTGGAAAAATCTCATGAGCTGTTTGAGGTTGCAAAGACTTTGATTCCCGGGGGTGTCCAACTATCTCGTCACCCTAGTAAATTTGGTGAAAATTACCCCATTTTCATGGAAAGAGCGAAGGGATCGCATGTCTACGATGTTGATGGAACGGAGTATATAGATTGGTTGCTCTCTTACGGGCCAATTGTCCTTGGCCATTGTCATTCTAAAGTTGACCAAGCTGTGATTGCAGAAATTAAGAAGGGTTTTCTTTTTGATCTAGCTCATCCCCTGCAATTGAGGCTTGCCAAAAAAATTATTGAATTAATCCCCTGTGCAGAAAAGGTAATGTTCCTTAAAACTGGCTCGGGGGTTACTTCAGCGACGATAAGGCTCGCCAGAGTTTATACGGGTAGGAACATGGTAATAAGGTGGGGATATCATGGATGGCATGATTGGTGCTGTCCAAACCAAGCAGGTATTCCCAAAAGCACAATCGAAGATGTGGTAACTTTTAATTATAACGACTTGGATTCGCTTCGGAATGTGTTGGAAAAAAATAGAAACAAAGTTGCCTGCATTATTGTGATGCCTTTTCAAATGGAGTTACCTAAACCAGGATTTCTAGCGAGTGTAAGAGAACTAGCAGATGCTTACAGTGTTGTCTTGATTTTTGATGAAATACGATCATGGCCTAGGATGGGTTTAGGAGGAGCACAAAAATATTATGGCGTAACTCCTGATATGACTACAATTTCCAAGGGGATTGCAAATGGTTATCCTATCAGTTTAGTAGTTGGGAAAGAAGAAATTATGATGGCAAATGAGAAAACTACAATTTCCGGCAGCTATTTCCTAAGCACTCTTGGAATGGCAGCGGCGTTAGCAACAATTCAGGAACTAGAGGATACTAATGCGATAGATCATATGTGGAAAATTGGAAAACAACTTTCGGAGGGATTGAAGGATTTGATTAAGAATAAAAAAGTAAAGGCGGAAGTCATTGGACCTCCTGTAATGCCTTGGTTAATTTTTGGGAAAAAAGAAGATTATGAGAAGGTATGGTGTGAGAAGATATATAAAGAGGGCGATCCGGGTACGGAAGAGGATAAGCGCTTAATGAAGGTATTCTATGACGAAACGATAAAAAGAGGAATATTCTTTCATCCGAAACACCATTGGTATACATGTTTATCCCATACGGAGGAGGATGTAAAAAAGACTCTTCAGGTTGCAGAGCAAGCTTTGGAAATTGCAAAGAACAGTGTTTGATTAATCTCATAGATGGGATATTCTGTATCCCAGATTCCGCAAACAACCCCTTCGAGTTCTCGGTTCAATACCTTGTCAATAAAGAGGTTGGATGAAATTTAAAGGGTTTAATCTTCTACTTTGTGGTCTAATAAATATTTATGTATAATGACTATTATACTTGACGAATAGGTTTTTATTGTGCGGCACTTATCGCTATAAAGGGGAAGAGTACACTTCTTACAGTATTGTCAAATCATATCGAGAAGGAAAGACCGTTAGAAAGCGGATTCTCTTCCCTCTGGGTAAATTATCAGAAACCCAGGTAGAGCAGATCAGGCTTATCCTGAAAGTAGTTAAAGGAAAGGAGCATATCCTTTCCTCCATTGAGAATATCATTCCCTTAAAGTTTTTATCTTAT
>Ga0114921_10000206_pt1 | contig 24288 bp, 22 predicted proteins | sample BentaG_FD_87016 | JGI IMG/M metagenome (GOLD analysis project Ga0114921, IMG submission 87016) | Deep subsurface microbial communities from South Atlantic Ocean to uncover new lineages of life (NeLLi) - Benguela_00093 metaG | ecosystem: Environmental > Aquatic > Marine > Oceanic > Sediment ... | reverse complement strand
TGTAGGACAAAATATTCTTACGCAGTTTATAAATCATATTCCCGTCATTTTGTATTGGGCTAAGGGAAAACGAGAAGGTTCTGCAGAGGTTGATTTCTGTTTGCAAGTCAAAGGAACGATTTTAGGAGTTGAGGTCAAATCTGGCGGGTCGGGAAGGCTAAAATCTCTTATTAGTTTTGCCGAAGGGGTAAAAAATCACCGGCTGGTACGAATATACAGTGAGTTTTTATATTTATGATTTGTATCGACATTTTTTATGAATAGTTCAGGCTAGATAAACTTGGTAAACTAGATACAATTGACAATTTTTTTACCCCTATTTATAATCAAGCCCAAATGGAAAAAGCAAAGGTGGCCCTTGTTCACGATTGGTTGACCGGTCAACGGGGTGGAGAAAAAGTCTTGGAGGTTCTGACTGAGATCTTTCCTCATGCCCCAATCTACACTCTTTTTCGCTTTCCAGGAAGCCAGATTGCGGAGATTGAGAAGAGAGAAATCAAAACCAGTTTTCTTCAGAATCTTCCTTTCTTGAAGAAAAAATATCGTTATTATTTACCACTTTTTCCTCTAGCTGTTGAGCTTTTTGACTTCAATGAGTATGACATGATCATTTCTAGCTCCCACTGTGTGGTCAAAGGAGCAATTCCTCATCCTGAAGCCCTCCATGTTTGCTATATCCATTCTCCCATGCGTTATGCATGGAATCAGTATTTTTCATATTTTTCAGCCAAAAAATTATCTTTTTTCTCCAAGATAATCATCCCTCCTTTAATCCATTATCTTAGGTTGTGGGATGAGTCTTCTTCATCGAGGGTGGATTATTTTGTCGCCAACTCAAAAAATGTGGCCAGAAGGGTCGAGAAATACTACGGACATCAAGCAGAAGTTATCTATCCTCCTGTGGATGCTGATTTTTTCAAGCCGGGCGAAGAAGAAAAAGATTATTACTTGATTGTTTCTGCCTTGGTTCCCTATAAAAGGATTGATTTGGCTATAGAGGGATTCAATCAGACAGGACTGCCTTTGAAGATAGTCGGCAAGGGCCCGGATTACAGAAAGCTTAAGAAGTCTGCCAAGACTAACATTCAATTTCTTGGTAACCTGGATGCTGAAGATCTCCTCAAGACCTACCAAAGAGCCAAAGCCCTAATTTTGCCGGGAGAAGAAGATTTCGGTATCACCTCTTTGGAAGCTCAAGCCTGCGGGATTCCAGTCATTGCTTACGGCCGGGGAGGGGCTATGGAGTCCGTTATGCCTGGGAAGACAGGCCTTTTTTTCCCTGATTTGAATGTCGAGAGTCTGCTATCAGTTCTTGACAAATTTGAAAGCTTTGAATTTAATAGAACAATCATAAGGGCAAATGCCATGAAGTTCTCCCGGAATAAATTTAAAGAGAGAATTGCAGGTTTTTTGCGCGAAAAATGGTCCGCCTTTATGAGTGAGAAATGATAAAAATAGCTCGAAAACGCTTGATAAGATTTTTTTTCTTGAGTGACCTTCTGGCCATTTCCTTTTCCTTCTTTTATTCCTATTTTTTTCGTTTCTATTCCTTCGTCTATATTCACCCAGAAAAGGGAATTCCTCCCCTCGAGAATTATATCGCTGTTTTTCCTCTTTTTTTAGCTACGCATCTTGTGATTTTTTATTTTCAAGGTTTTTACAAGACTAAATTGAAGAGGACAAAGTTAGACGACTTTTTTTTCATTACATTAAACTCTGTTCTCTCTATTGCCATTATCCAAGCTGTATTGAGCTATTTTAATACTTACAGCCAAGGGCCAGCTCCTCTCTTCCGAGTGCAGCTTAAATTATCCCATTGGTTCCTGGCGATTTATTTTGTCTTTGTCATTTTTATGATTTCTTTCCTCAGGAATCAAATATATTATTTCATGAAAAGAAGGTATGCCAAGGGATTAAATCTGCAGAATGTTCTTATCATCGGAGCAGGGGATATGGGAAAGTCTGTAGCTCAGAAACTTGCCAGGTACAAAGATCTAGGTTTTGTTGTGAAAGGTTTTTTGGATGATGAGAAGAAGGCAGGCGAGGTCGTAGATGTTGATGGTGGAGTTAAAGTTCTTGGTTCTTTAGAAGAATTGAGCTCAATTCTGGAGAATGAAAATATCAACGAAATCTATATCGCCCTGGATTTGAGTAATTACCACAAAATTTTAAAAGTCCTTGGAGTAGTGGAAAAATACGTAGTAAATGTAAGGATTATTCCAGATCTTTTTCAGCTTCTTACCCTGAAGTCAAGTATACAAGACCTGGATGGATTCCCCGTCATCAGTATTGATGAAGTGTCCCTAAGGGGGATGAAGAGCTTCATGAAGAGAGTCATGGATAGGGTGATTTCTTTTCTGTTATTGGTTTTTCTTTCTCCCCTGATTCTAATCGTGGCTTTTTTGATCAAGATAACCTCTAGAGGACCAGTGTTGTATCATCAGGAGAGGATGGGTCTGGACGGTAGAAAATTTATCCTCCATAAGTTCAGGACAATGGTTCCAGGTGCAGAGAAGCAGACTGGTCCCGTCATGTGTAAACCCAATGATTCCCGGATCACTAAGGTAGGAAAATTTTTGAGAAAATTCAGCCTGGATGAAATTCCTCAGCTGGGCAATGTCTTGAAGGGAGAGATGAGCCTTATTGGACCCCGACCCGAAAGACCAGTTTTTGTCAAAGACTTCAAGGAGAAGATTCCTAAATACATGCTCAGGCATAAGGTAAAATCAGGAATCACAGGATGGGCTCAGGTTCACGGACTGAGGCAGGACACATCCATTGAGAAGAGGCTTGAATACGATTTCTACTATATTCAGAATTGGTCCTTAGCCCTTGACCTGAAAATAATCTGGAGAACCATAACCAGGGGCTTTATCGATAGACACCTGAGATAAAGTCTAACTTCTCTGGGGGTGAAAAAACATACCAAAGCCGATAAAGATGTAGTGTATTCCAGAAAAAAAGGTGAAGGCAAAAGTAAGATAATATACCCAGTTGATAAAAGAAGTCGAGGATTGGAGGTAATTGAAGAAGAGAACGAGCAGAATTGTTCCTACCTGACAGAATGCACTTGTTCTCCCTAGGATGGAAGGGGGAAATTTACTCTGATGTGTCGTTAAATACACGACTAGAGCGCCTACAATAATTAACACATCACGACTGAGAACCGTTGCAGTAAGCCAGAGAGGGATCAGATTTGGAGAGCTTAAGGAAGGAAAGGAAAGAGCAATAAAACAAGTAGTCATGAGCAGTTTATCAGCTAAGGGGTCGAGAAGAGCTCCAATTCTCGTTTTCTGCTGCCATATCCTGGCAAAAAAGCCATCCAGGAGGTCTGTCAATCCTGCTACAAACAATATCAGAAGGGCTTCTAAGGTTTTCTGCTTGAGAATCATTAAAAGCAAGATGGGTACAAATATGATCCTTGACAGAGTGAGAAAATTGGGCAGGGTAAAAAAGACATTATTGGCTCTTGACTTCATTTCCTATTCTCTAATCAGCTCCGATAAAACCGGAAGTCCAATTCGTTTAACTAAACAAACGAGAAAAACTAGACAAACCAAAAAAGAATAGCTATTTATTTTATAAGATTCAGGATTATACCTAAAATCCTTGAGGCTTCTTGTCCTGACACAGGCTTATCTGGATTGAAGGCTTTTTCAGCAGAGAGATCCATGATTTGGTAGGATAGGATTTGGATGATGGGATTATGGTAATAGTTATCGGGGGATACATCTGAGATTTGGATTTTTTCCAGTGGAAGTTGTTGAATAAGCTTGTATCCCCTTTGTTTTAGCAAATTGATGAGGCGGAGGAGGATCTCAGTTATTTCTGCTTTGGTTATGATTTTCTTGGGTTGAAAAGTATGATTTGGAAAAACTTCCAGTATACCTAAGGTTGTCATTTTCAAGATAAATTTCGAAGCCCAAGATGTGGATATGTCGATGATAATAGGCGGTTGAGCTTTTGTCTCGTTGAGGACACCTTTGAATTTTCCCATTAAGAGAGCAGCTATTTCTTCTCTTGAGATGGCTTCTTTGTAGGGAATATTATGATACTGGCTTGGCATTTCAAAAATACCTAGCCTGTTTTTAAGGGTCTCAATTCGAGACTGTATTTCTTTATTTTTGGGCTGTAGCTCAAATAGTTTTTCATAGATGTCGAGACTCTTTGAATAATGTTCTGCCTGAAAGAGAGTTTCAGCATAATCTTTTAAAACCTTTGGGTTGTCGGAATCGCTGGTGCTTGCGACTTCCAGGTGAACAAGAGCATTGTGGAGTTTATTTTCCGCCTTATAAATCTCTGCAAGGGAAAGATGAGCTTTAGTTGAATTAGGCGAATAGTAAAGTGCCTTCAAGAAGGCTTCTTTGCTTCTTTCTGTATTTCCCTCTGCCAGGAAATTTTTTCCTTCTGTTAAGGCCTCTTTTGTTTTTTTGATTTTAAGTGCTTCGTATTCTTCCTTGGCCCAAATGTGTTCTGGGACCCTTTTGATAACTTCCCTATACTCAGCAAAAGCCAAGTTCTCTTGTCCTGTTTTCTGGTAAAGCTGGGCCAATCCAAGGTGGATTAGGATCATATCAGGATAAAAATTCATGGCCGATTTAAAGCTCTCTTCAGAGGTTAAGTATTCGTTGAAGAGAAAGTATGCGTAACCCAGACCAACATAGTAAGCAGGGCTCTCAATGCTTAGTCGGGAGAGTATTTTCAACGCTTTGTCTGCCCTTCCTTGCCTTAAGTTTTCCCATGCCTCTTCAGTCGTTATTCTTTCATCGAGTGTTAGCTCTGTTTCGAGTTCTTCGGGTAAATTTTCCAGATAAAATGAAGGAGGAGGGAGCTGATAGGTTGCACAGGACCAAACCCAAAGAAGCAGTAATAAGGTCATTATTGTTTTTTTTACCACTTTTCTTCTCCTCTTTTTACGTAGGGTAAATAATTCAGAATTGATCGGGAGTTGGTCATGATCTTTAATTCAGAATAGTCCCCGTTTTCTCTCGTCTTTAAAACCTGAGACCACTTATGAAAGGAACGAGCTATTTCTCTTTTTGATTTAGGGATGCGTAGATAATACAATTTGAGATCCTTAAAAAGTAAAGTTCTAAGAGCTTCTTTAAGACTTTCGATTCCTTCCCCTGTTTTTGCTGATGCGTAGACACAACGACCATTGGAATGCTTGTTTTTTCGGAGCAATTCCTTCTTTTTTTCCATTAAGTCAATTTTATTATAAATTTTTATGACAGGGATATTTGCACCTCCTATTTCAGCAAGTATTGTTTCCACAGCTTCTTCCCGGCTTTCGGTGTCTGAAGAGGTGACATCAATGATGTGACAAATACAGTCAGCCTCTTTAACCTCCTCTAGAGTTGCTTTAAAAGATGTTATTAACTCAACTGGCAATTTTTTTATAAAACCAACAGTATCGCTGAGGAAAAAGTAAAGGCCATCCGAGAATGAAACTCGACGAAGCACTGTATCCAATGTCGCAAAAAGTTGAGGGGATGTGAACATCTTCACTTTGGAGAGGCGATTAAATAAAGTTGATTTTCCTGCGTTTGTGTATCCCACTAAGGATACTGTAGGGACAGGCCTTTTCTTTCTGGCTTTTCGTTGAGTGGCTCGTCTTCTTTGAATGCTTTGGATATCTTTTTTTATTTTGGCTATTCTATCAAGGATTCTGCGTCTGTCTTCTTCCAGTTTTTTTTCTCCAGGACCTCTAGTTCCAATTCCAGCTCCTAGCCGGGAAAGAGCGAGTCCCTTCCCCACTAGACGAGGAAGATAGTAATTTAATTGAGCTAGCTCTACTTGAAGCTTGCCTTCTTTACTCCTGGCTCGCTGGGCAAATATATCAAGAATGAGTTGGGTTCTGTCGATGACCTTAGTCTGAATCTTATCTTCTAGACTTCGTTGCTGGATTGGGCTCAGGATGTGGTCGAAAATGATAAGGTTCACCTTGAGCTCTTCTTTCATTTGAGCAATTTCCGAGACCTTTCCTTGTCCGATGAAATATTTAGGGCTGATTTCTGGCCGAAATTGAAATGTTTTTTGGGTAATTTGAGCTCCAGCAGCTTTAGCTAAGCCTTCCAGTTCTTGCATAGACTCTTCCGCTTCTAGTTTTTCTTTCTTTGTTGTGGCCAGATTGACGAGAATTGCTTTTTCCATTTATCTACCTTAGATTTTTTTCCAAATAGGCTGCTAGAGAGGAAAAGTCAAAAGGAGAGAACCATTGGATTCCCTCCATTTTTCTAAACCACGTGAGCTGTCTTTTTGCGTAGTGGCGAGTATCCCTTTTAGTCAACGCGACGGATTCTTCGGCAGGTATTTCTTTTTTTAGAAATTTAAGAACATATTTATAGCCAAGAGCTCGAAAAGGAGGCGAATGTTCGTCTGCACCCTTTTTTAGAAGTTCTTCCACTTCATTGATTATACCGCTTTTAAACATTTTATCCACTCTTTCTTCGATCCTTCTGTAGAGTTCTTTTCTGTTTAATTTTAGCCCAATTTTAATTGCATTAAAATCCTTCACACAAGATTTGGTGTTCTTGAAGTGTTCAGAGAAAGGTCTTTGGGTAAGATAGAAGACCTCCAAAGCTCGAATGATCCTCATTTTGTCATTCTTTCCGATTTTTTGAGAATAAACAGGATCAACTTCTGCAAGTTTCTGGCTCAGGCTTTCCAAACCCTTCTCTTCAGCTCTTTTTTCCAATTTTTGGCGAAGGCTTGAGTCTCGTCCAGGTCCTGGAAACAGGCCTTCCAGTAAAGCTTTCAAGTATAGGCCTGTACCTCCAACAATTATGGGAAGCTTATTTTTCTTCAAGATAAGGTCTATGGCTTTTAAAGCATGTTTTGCAAAGTCAGCCGCTGTGAATTGAGTGTTAGGGTGGACTATATCCAACAGATGATGGGGAATATTTTCTCGCTTCTCAAGAGGGATCTTATCTGTGCCAATGTTAAATCCCTTGTAGACCTGCATGGAATCGCAATTTATGATTTCTCCCTTTAGTTTCTTCGAAAGTTTGATCGCAGTAATGCTTTTCCCCACTCCTGTGGGGCCAAGAATCACGACGAGATTTTTTTCTTTAAACTCCAATTTTTATCAAAAGAAGAAGGACAAGAAGGGTTATAAAAACTAAGATGGCTAAAATTTGTTTTCTTCTCAAAGAGGGTCCTCCATCTTTTCTAAGTTTTCTACAAGAGCTTTCTCATGGGCATTCCCCAAAGTCTTTTTCACAGCCAGTACTTCAGCGGCCAAAATTTCATCCAGACCTTGAAGAAGATTCTTCCATCCTTCATTGCTTGAAAGGTTGACCTTCATTCTAAGGAGGGGTTTGGTGTCGATTTTACCGCTTGGCTCGAGTTGGAGGTCCTGGAAGGGAGGCCCCAAATAGGCTTTTATTTCATCTAGAGATTTGCCCAGGACATTCAACGCCACAGGGCCTATCTCCTTTGAGATGTACTTGAAAATATAAGAGCACCGTGCATCAAAAGCAGCTAAAATTCTATCGAATTCTTCGTGTGAAAATTCATTCAAATTCCTGACTTTTTTGTTTTGTTGAGGCAACCCTATGATTCCCAAGCTTAAAAAAGCAAATATGAGTTTTTGGCTTTCTCTTTTCCCTATTTCACTCGAATCTAAAATGGTTTTTAAGCTTGTAGAATTCTCTATAATTTTTAGCAAATATTTTTCATGGGGCTCAAAATTAAGCTGGGAAAGGTAGGAAGGAGAAAGAAGAGCTAAATCTTCGCTTTCAGGAGGAAGATATGCTTCTATCAAGTCATGATTTTTCATCTGTCGAATGCCTTGGAGGATGAGGTTGGGAGTTGTATCCTTTAAAAGAATTTGAGAGGCATAAAGAATTTGTTCTGATTCGAAGCAATACTCGGCTTTCTCCCAATCAAACAAGGAAAAAAAATTTTCTTTGCAGAAGGATTCCATAAGCTTCCATAGAGGAGGGGGAGAGAGAACACCAAGCTCGGTTAGGGATTTTATGGTGGTAATCTTGTTTTGGCGCGCATAGTTTTGACATTTTTTAATTTCTGGAGCGCTGACAATTTTTTTATTGACCAACGCTTTATAGAAACCTTTTTCATCGAGAGAGCTCAGCTCTCCCGCAATATTTCCATTTTTGAAATACAGCTTTTTTTCGCACTCTTTCTTTTTTATTTGCAGTGTGCCTGATTTTTCCTCTCGCCAGATAATGAAGAGGAGTCCAGGAAAAGGAGTATCAGCCAGATTTCCCTTGAGGGGCTTTTTTAGCATATGCATAATTTATAAATGAAGCTGCTTTATGTCAATGTATAATTAGAGCTAGACTGGCTAGACTAGCTAGACTGGCTTATCCCATGTAGCGCATTCTTATTAACGCTAAAGCGACATTAAACAGACTTTTCAAAAGCCAAAATCCGTAGGAAATAAAAAGAGCCTTTTTGGTTTCAATCTTGAATATATGAGCAAGGCCATAGCCGAAGATGCCGAAAAGCCAGAGTTGGAAAAAGTCAAATTGGGTCATAACAGCATAGGCTGTAGAAGTAACTTCTGATTGAGGGAAGAAAAGGGCTAGACTGGTTGTGGTCTGTATCACAGATTTGCGCAGGAGAACGAGTATGAGACGGACTGCATTTCCTAGAATTTTGTCGATAAAATTAGCGTGAAGAAAGGCGGCGAAAACCTGGATATATTTTCCTTCTGTGGAAGTGAAGCGTCCCATCACAAGAATGATTAAACTGGAGAAGAGAAAGCCGATGAGAATGCCGAGAGGAGTCATAATAAATGAGGAAATAATGACCATTGCTTTGGAAGGGTTCTCAAGACGTTCAATCATTCTATTAAAGTTATCTTCGCCCATCCTTTCTTGCATCTTGATATTGTCTTTCATGATCTGGAGGCTGTCTTGTCGTAAATAGGGAGCCGTAATGAAGGAGAATAGACTTACAAGAATAAGGAGAAAAAGGAGCGCATCAACCCAGAGTGGTTTTTCTGAGATTCCCTTTAAAGTCAGCTGTGGATTAAAAAAGATGCCCTGAAAACGCTGGAAGAAATTCATTCTTCATTCTCCTTTTCTTTCTTCTTTTTCTATCTCTCCGTCTCTCAAGTAAATGATTCTATGTGCCTGCTGGGCGATATCTTTATCATGGCTGACGATGATTATGGTGTTTCCTTCAGAATGGATTTTTTGGAATAGTTTCAGGATTTCTAGTCCTGTTTTAGTGTCCAGATTTCCCGTTGGCTCATCGGCTAGTAGGATTGAAGGTTCATTGACAAGGGCTCGAGCTATGGCCACTCTCTGTCTTTCTCCTCCTGAGAGTTCCGAGGGTTTGTGGTTCATTCTGTCATCCATCTCCACCATTTCTAAAGCTTTCCGAGTTTTCTCCTCTCTTACTTTCTTCTTTGTTCCCTTGTAGATAAGAGGAAGTTCCACATTATGAAAAGCAGTGGCTCGGGGAAGAAGGTTAAACACTTGAAAAACAAACCCAATCTCGCTGTTGCGAATATAGGCAAGTTCATTCTCGTCCATCGTGCTTACTAACTTTCCTTTTAAGTGGTATTCTCCCCTGGTAGGAGTATCGAGGCAGCCTATGAGGTTCATGAGGGTTGATTTGCCGGACCCAGAAGGACCCATGATGGCCATGAATTCATTGTCGGCGATGGTGAAGGTAACACCTCTGAGGGCCTTTACTTCTTGTTTTCCCATTTGATAAATTTTCCAGAGGTTTTCTACAGAAATGAGGCTATTGTTATCCACTTCTGTCATTCTTCTTTTCTTTTTTCTTCTGGCTTAATCAGGGTTTCATCTTTGAGTTGGCGAAGAGCATTGTAGGGGCCGACTACAATCTTCTGGCTTTCTTCCAAGCCTTCAACAATTTCTATCATCATTTCTCCTAAAATACCCTTTTTCACAGGTTGAAATTTAACCCGGCTCTCGTCTGTGACTACATAGACTCCCTCCTCTTCTTCCTTTTTACTCTTATCTTCTTCTTCCTCTTTTTCTCTTAAAACTAAAGATGAAATGGGAATTGCTAGAACCTGCTTTTTTTCAGCAGTTATTATATCCGCTGATGCAGAGAGACCGGGCTTTAATTTCTCTGGGGGGTTTTCGAGGGTTACTACTACCTTAAAATCCTTTGATTCCTCGATACCACTTATTCTTTGAATGGCAGAACTTCCAATCTCCGTTACTTTTCCTTCGATGACTTCATCAGGAAAAGCATCAACTTTCACTTCGGCCATTTGACCAATTTGAACTCCAATCACATCTGTTTCGTCTACTTCCACCTCTATTTCCATCACAGAAAGGTCAGCAATTGTCATTAATATTGTGCCTGGATTATTCATGGTGCCGATCATAGCAATCTCTCCCTCTTCCACTCTCAGGCTGGTGATAATTCCATCTATGGGAGAGTTGTAAACGGTTTTTGCCAGATTATCCAGGGTGCTTTCGAGGGAAGCTTTGGCTTGATCAATTTGATAACGGATGGCTCTATGCTGTGCTTCTGAAATATCATACTGGGCTTTTGCAGCTTCCAACTGTTCCCTTGAGATGAGTTTTTCTTCAAAAAGTTTTTTTTGCCGTTCATAGAAATTTTTATCTCTTCTTAATCTCGCATCAGCTTGGATAAGCTGTGCCCTGTATGAAAGAATAAGGGCCCGGGCCTGATTCGCGTTAGCTTCGTATTGGACTGAATCAAGCTTTAAGAGAAAATCTCCCGCTTTGACTACTTGACCTTCTTCAACTCCAATTTTAATGATTCTTCCTGGAACTTGAGCGCTTATATTCACATTTTTTTTGGGTTTAACTTCTCCTGAGGCAGAGATAGTTGATGTGAGGTCTTGCATTTTAACTTTTTCGACAGTAACTTTTATTTCCTTTTCTCTTCGAGCCTGGAGATTGAAAAATACGATAAGAGCGAGGATAATGATTACAGAAAAAATGATTATTATCTTCTTTCGAGAAGATCCTCTTTTTTTTACCATTATTTTAATGCCTTTCATCCTTGGATTGTTATTTTATAATATATTTTACGAGTTTAAAAGTAAAAGGTTTATGGATCCGTGAGTCCGTATGTCTGTAAGTCCGTAACTCAGTAAGCATGTAAGATAGATTTGTAGGGGTTTGATTCATCAAACCCGAAAAATTGTCAGGGATTTGAACAAAATCCCCCTAGATAAACTAGACAAACTAGATAAACTAAATTAACCAGTATTGCTTGAGAGGTTGATAGTTGATAATATTGAAGGGCGATGGATGAATATTTAAAAGTTGCCAAAGAAGCAGCCCTAAAGGCTGGTAAGATGCTCTGGAAGAATTTTAAAGAGGCAAGAGAGATATATTTTAAAGGGGAAATAAATCTTGTTACCCATTTCGACACTTTGTCCCAGAATATGATATTCGAGCATCTTTCAGCAAGCTTTCCTGACCACGGTTTTTTAGCTGAGGAAGACCTATCCAAGGAGAGGGGAGCCGAGTTTCTTTGGCTCATTGATCCCATAGACGGTACAACTAATTTCGCCCATAAATTCCCAGTGTTCTGCGTTTCAATAGCCCTGGAGAAAAAAGGAAAAATTGTGCTCGGGATTGTCTATGATCCCACGAGAGATGAGATGTTTTGGGCAGTAGAGGGGGGTGGTTCTTTTCTCAATGGAGAAAAAATAAGAGTCTCTTCAGTGGATGATTTGGGTAAAGGCCTCGTAGCCACAGGATTCCCTTATGATATCAGGGAAAGTGAGATAAACAACATTGACCATTTTAATAATTTCGCAAAACGAGTCCAGGCAATTCGCCGCTGTGGCTCAGCAGCCATGGATCTTTGCTATGTAGCCTGCGGGAGGTTTGACGGATTCTGGGAGCTCAAGCTTTCTCCTTGGGATGTTGCTGCTGGCGCTTTGATAGTTAAGGAGTCAGGAGGGCAAATCTCTGATTTTCAAAACGCAGATCACAGCATATACGGCTTAGAAACTTTAGCCACAAATGGCTTGATTCACCGGCAAATGATAGATATTCTACAGCTCGGCAAGCAAATGGTGAAAATTGAAAAGTGAAATGTAAAGACCAGAGACTTGAAGGAACTCAATACTCAAAGCTTAAAAGTTAAAATGAATAAAGCAGACAGTAAGATGCAAAGAACTGAGAGCTTAAGAATAAATTTGTGGGGATTTGAACAAACCCTAACTAGACAAATTAGGCAACCTAAATAGACGAGATTGATGATGAATGATAAAACAATGAAAATGGTCAAACTGAAATCTAACAAAAACTTTACCTATTTTACTTTTTACTTTTTACTTTTTACTTTTAGCCTTTTACTCTTTACTGATTGTGCTCCAGCAAAAAAGACTTTCCCAAAACCTGGGGAAGTCATGCAGGAGAAAAGATTTGATCTGATTCCCAAGAGCGAGGAGAATTTTTATGGTCGCCGGATAACCTCTGATATAGAAAGAACACTTAAGATAATGGAGAATGAATTCTTGCATAATTACCTGGAGAAAATAGGAAAAAGAGTCATTAGCCGGACCCAATATCATTATCTTGTTGAAGGCTATGATTGGTCCTTTAGAATTGTTGATTCTTCTGAAATAAATGCCTTTGCGACTTTAGGAGGAAGCATTTATGTTTATAGAGGTCTCCTTGAAGCCCTAGAGACAGAATCAGAACTAGCAGGGATTTTAGCTTTTGAGATAGGCCATGTTATGGCTAGACATATTCATCAGCACCTGTCGCAGGAGGCAGTGGTTCAAAATAAGATCTTGCCTGGTGAAATGATAAGGGGCGAGAAAGGTTTAGAGAGCCTATATCAAATTTTTGAGGAAAATGAAGGAGTCTTTGACTACTTTGCTAAGCTTGGATTTTATCCTGAGGAGGTAGAAGAAGCAGACAGCTATGCCCTCCGGAATAGCTATGATGCTGAGTTCGATCCCCATGGCCTAGTGAATTTTGTAAGCCGACTTAGAGAAAGACAAGGACTTTTATCTCTCTGGCTACAGAAAAATCCCTGGAATCAAGAAAGAGAGGAACACCTCCTTGCTCTCCTGGATTTATTTCCTCCTTTCATCTTACCCGAAGATAGTCCAGAGTTTATTGATTTTAAAACTCAATTCAAATCTCTAACTCCTTTGCCTCTAAAAAAAGAGGAGGAACCAGCCCTTACAGAATATGCAGCTATCTATACAATGGGTGTCTTGGGAAATGTTGACTGGACGGATACTGGTTACGATGTTGTTAAAGGACAGGAAATTTATTTTAAAGCTTCTGGGTTGGTAATTTTTCAGGAGGGAAATCCTTTGGCTCTATGCGGTCCAGAGGGTTATAACTTAAAAACAATGCAGCAGCCCCTATCTGAGAAGAACATAGGAGCTTTAATCGGTAAAATTGTCCAGCTTATATCCATTGAAATCGATGAAGAAACTGAAGAAGAGATTCGGAATGAAATGGTGGAATATTTTTTTATTGGTTCTGAAAACAAAGTTGTAATGAGTATCGATGGCCGTCTTTTTCTTGGTATCAATGAAAACCTACTAGGTGACAACTCTGGCGAGTTTGAAGTCACTCTTTACATCAAAAAGCAGTAATAAAATGAAGCTAGACTAGAAAATCAGAGGAAAATTATTCCCCTTAGGCCGAATTATCTGTATTTAGTCTTATGTAGTTTACTTTTTTCCCTTTGTGCTTTTCTTGAGGTATCTTTCCAAGAACTGGATGTCGTAGTCTCCCTTTTTGAAATTTGAATTGGAAAGGAGGCTCAAGTGGAGAGGTATGTTTGTTTTTATTCCTACGATTGTCGTCATTTCTAAAGCAGCAATCATTTTTTTTATGACATCTTTACGAGTTGGAGCCATAGCTACAATTTTAGCTATCAGGGAGTCATAATCAGGGGGTATTTGCCAGCCGCAGTAGGCTGCAGAATCGATTCGGATTCCTTCACCTCCTGGTAAAACTAAAAAGTCAATCTTGCCTGGTGATGGAAGAAAATTCTCTGGATCTTCTGCATTAATCCTGCATTCGAGACTGTGTCCTCTTATGGGCAAGTCGGATGAGAGAGAAAGCTTCTCTCCGGTTGAGATTTTTATTTGTTCCTTGATTAAGTCAATGCCATAAATCATTTCTGTAATAGGATGTTCCACTTGGACTCGGGTGTTTGCCTCCATGAAATAGAATTTCTTTTGTTCATCCACTAGAAACTCAAAGGTTCCCAAACTCTGATAGCCGATGGATTGGGCAGCGTCTTTGACAGCCTTTACCATCTTTTTCCTTAGTTTTTCGTCAATAAAAGGAGAAGGAGTCTCCTCTAGGAGTTTTTGATATTTTCTTTGGAGAGAACATTCTCTTTCTCCCAGAGCAGCGATGTTACCTTTATTATCACCGATGACCTGAATTTCTATATGGCGCGCTTTTAAAATGTGTTTTTCCATGTAAAGGGAAGGATCTCCAAAGGCAGCATTTGCTTCTTGTTGAGCGATGGGAACCTGCTCTTCCAGATGGGCGAGAGAGCGGGCGATTCTCATCCCTTTTCCACCTCCCCCTGCTGCTGCTTTTAAGATAACAGGGAAACCGATTTTCTGAGCAGCTTTTTTTGCTTCAGAGATATCCTCGATAGTTTTGTCGCTCCCGGGTATGACAGGGAGTTTTGCTTTTTTCATTTCTTGGCGAGCTCTGCTTTTGTCTCCCATTAGTCTCATGAGAGAAGCTTGGGGACCGATAAAAGTAATCCCATGAGTTTCGCAAATCTCTGGAAAGCGAGGATTTTCGGCAAGGAAGCCATAACCGGGATGAATGGCATCTGCTTTAGTGATTTCAGCTGCACTCAAGATATTGGGGATGTTGAGATAACTTTCAGCGGTCTTGGCTGGACCTATGCATATTTGTTCGTCAGCAAGCAAGGCATGGAGGCAGTTTTTGTCTGGCTCAGAATAGACAGCTACAGTCTTAAGCCCCAATTCTCGAGCAGCACGGATAATACGGAGAGCTATTTCTCCTCGGTTGGCTATCAGGATTTTAGAGAACATGAGGTTTATTTGAAAGGCTGGATGGCGAATAATTTTTGCCCGTATTCAATGGGATTTCCGTTTTCCACGAATATTTCTTTAAGGATTCCATCTGTGTCAGATTCAATCTCGTTCATTAATTTCATAGCCTCGATTATACAGAGCATTTGATTCTTTTTGACCTCGTCACCGACCTCAATAAAGGGAGGAGAAGAAGGGTCAGGAGCCCGGTAAAAAGTTCCAATCATAGGCGATGATATGTAATGAAGATTATCCTCTTTCTTCTCCTGTGGGATCTCATGAGGTTCTGGGCTCTTTTCTTCTTCCAAAGATGGGGAAGCTCGTTCAGGGGAAACGGGCCTGGTGTCGGGAGGAGAAATGTTTCTGCTTATTTTTATTTTAATTCCCTCAACTTCTACTTCAAAATGAGCGAGATTCTTTTCTTCCATGAGCTTGATGACCTTGTTTATTTCTTTATAATCTATCTTTTCTTTCATTTTTTCTCTCCTCTGTTGAGTTCGAAGAGGCTCGCTGCTTTTTTTCTTCATGGAGAAAAGCAAAAAATTAGTAATACATTAATCCTGTGGGATATAAATGTCAAGATTAAAAGAAGTTTATCTCGTTTATACAAATGGGGTTCAGGCCTTGTTGTTATTATACGTCTTGGATTTCGTTTGGTCCTTAGAGCACTTCTTCTTGATAAGGCCTGCCCCCACTGCAATCAATTACATCTCATTTCATGTAAAGAGAATGTTAATGACCCATTACTAGATAAACTAGATAAACTAGATAAACTGCTAGGTTTTGACTTTAAGAGACATTTTGACTTAATATATTTAATATAAATAAATTACCCAGAAGGATTAAGGATGCTCGATCAACTATCTACCCGCCTCCAGAAGGTGATGAAATTTCTTCGAGGCGAAGGAAATATCACAGAAAAAAATATGGCAGAAGCTTTGCGAATGATTCGCCTGGCTTTACTGGAGGCCGATGTTAATTACAAAGTGGTGAAAGAGTTTAATGAAAAAATAAAAGCAAAATCATTAGATGAGAAAGTTCTTTCAAGTCTCACTCCCACTCAACAGGTCATAAAAATTGTAAGAGACGAGCTTACCTTTATCCTGGGCAAAGAGGCCAAGTCATTACAGTTTTCAAACACTCCTCCCTCGATCTTTATGCTGGTTGGGCTTCAAGGCTGTGGGAAGACCACCACTTGTGGCAAGCTGGCTAAATGGGTATTAAAACTTCAGAAAAATCCTCTCTTGGTTTCTTTTGACTTGAAAAGACCCGCTGCCCAAGACCAAATGGAGCAGATTTCTCGAATGCTCAATCTTCCCTTTTATTCAATGACCAAAGAGCAAATTTCTTTACCCCAAAAAGCTCTAAAAGACCTGGTTAAACATGCTCAAAACAGAGGTTTCGAGCCTTTAGTTGTTGATACCGCCGGGAGACTCCATGTAGATGAGGAGCTTATGAAAGAGCTTCAAATGGTTCGAGATATCCTCAATCCTACAGAAGTTATTTATGTTGGAGATTCTATGACTGGTCAGGATGCGGTAAAGAGTGCCCAGCTCTTTGATGAAAAAATTGGATTAACTTCTATCATCTTAACCAAACTCGATGGAGATGCCAGAGGAGGAGCAGCCCTTTCTGCAGTTTCAGTTACTGGCAAGCCAATAAAATTTGTTGGATTAGGAGAGAAATTCGATAAGTTCGAAATTTTCTATCCAGACAGAATGGCTTCAAGAATCCTGGGTATGGGCGATATTTTGAGTTTAGTTGAGAAGGCCGAACAAGAAGCTGATTTAGAGGAGGCAGAAGAACTAGCTAGAAAGCTGCGAAAACAAGAATTTACCCTTCAAGATTTTAAGAATCAATTGGTTCAGATGAAAAAGATGGGTTCTTTATCCCAAATATTGAGTTTATTGCCCAGTGGGGGTGCTTTTAAGAATATTACCAAAGTTGAATTAGATGACAAAAAGCTCCTCCATTATGAAGCCATCATAAACTCGATGACCATTCAGGAAAGAGAGAATCCTAAACTAATCAATGGCAGTCGACGGGTACGAATCTCCAAGGGGAGCGGTAGGCCTGTAGCTGAGATTAATCAGCTCTTAAAGCAATTTTTTGAAATGAAGAAGATGATGAAAAAGTCACATTTCCAGAAACTTTTGTCTTCCTTTCCTCCCATATCTCGCTAAAATCTATTGACTTAAGAGCAAAATTCAGATATCATCTGCAATTCATCCTAAAGATATACGGATTGAATATGGTTTCTATAAGATTGATGCGGCTCGGAGGAAAAAATAGGCCTTTTTACCGGATTGTTGTCATCGATTCTAAAAAACCAAGAGAAAGCAAAGCAAGAGACATTATCGGTTACTATGACCCTTTAAAAGAACCGCCGGAGATCAAGATAGATTCCGAGAGAGCTAAGTTCTGGCTGGGTAAAGGAGCGCAGGCATCTAAGACAGTGCAATCCCTTTTACATAAAGTTTCCAAGTCAGAGAAACTTACGCATTAACATTCTAAAACTTAAAGGAGGTTACAGTGAAAGAACTTGTTGAAATGATTGCCAAAGCATTAGTTGACAATCCGGAAAAAGTTCAGGTTTCCCAGTTGGAAGGGGAACAAACGACGATCTTAGAACTCAAGGTCGCTCCGGAAGATTTAGGAAAGGTAATCGGCAAACAAGGAAGAACAGCTCGTGCCGTTAGGATTATTCTTGGTGCTGCAGGGATGAAGATGAAAAGGAGATTCAATCTCGAAATAATTGAGAAAGCTTAGCTTTATCAGTATAGGGAAACTTTTAAAAAGCAGGGGAAAAAGAGGCGAATTTAAGTTCAAGCTGTATTCGGATTGCTTCTCTAAGCCTTTTTTCCCGAAGGTATACCTCCAAAAGAAAGGGGCACTAGAAGAATTCGAAGTAGAAAATCTTCGGCCTCATAAAGATTACTATATAATCAAATTAAAGGAGGTTGATACCTTAAGCCAGTCCTATGAATTGGCTGGGCAGGAAGTCTTAATTCCCGAAGAATTCCTTCGCCCATTAAGAAAAGATAACTACTACCTTTACAAAATAATAGGCTGTTCTGTCGTTACTAAAAGCAAAGAGATTGTTGGTACTGTAACAGATGTTTTGTTCGTCGAGAATAACAATCTGTTAGTTGTCAAAAAGGGAAAGAGAGAAATCCTCATTCCCTTTACCAAAGAAATCTGCCTAAAAATAAAATTGGCAGATAAGGAAATTCTTATAGATCCTCCAGAGGATCTTCTAGAACTCGATGAGATTTGATATAATTACCATATTCCCTGATATGTTTAAGAACGTATTTTTAGGGGGAATTATTAAGAAAGCCCAGGAAAATGGCCTGGTAGAGATTAATGTACATGACCTGAGAGCCTATGCGCTCGATAAACATAAACAGGTTGACGACCGCCCTTATGGTGGTGGTGTAGGGATGGTTTTAAAGGCTGAGCCCATTTTTACTGCTGTTGAGAGGATAAAGCAATCAGAGAATTCAGCTGTTTATCTTCTTTCTCCGCAGGGAAGGAAGGTTGATTTTCGTTTTGTCGAAGAGTTAGCTAGCCATCCTCAGCTCATTCTAATCTGTGGTCGCTATGAGGGAGTTGATGAAAGAGTGATTAAACATTTGGTTAAAGGAGAAATTTCTGTCGGAGACTACATACTGACAGGAGGAGAACCTGCTGCCGTAGTTGTTGTGGATGCTGTCTCAAGAGTAGTTCCTGATGTAGTTGGAAAACCTGAGTCAGTAAAAAGTGATTCATTTTATGAAGGACGTTTAGATTTTCCTCAGTACACTCGACCTCGTAATTTTAGAAACATGAAGGTTCCGGAGGTTCTTTTTTCTGGAAATCATGATAAAATTGCTTTGTGGAGACGCAGAAAGTCACTTGAAAAAACTCTGCTCGTAAGACCTGACTTGCTCAAGGATAGAGAGTTAAATTTAGAGGATAAAAAGATACTGGATGAAATCAAAAAAGGAAAGAACAATGAATCTAATTGATTTAGTCGAGGAAAAACAGATAAAAAAGGATCTAGAATCCTTTAAGGTAGGTGATACAGTAAAGGTTCATGTTATAATAAGAGAAGGAGACAAAGAAAGAGTTCAGATCTTCCGAGGGGATGTAATTGCCAAGAGAAGATCTGGTATGAATGCTACCTTTACCGTTCGAAAAATATCTTTTGGCATAGGAGTGGAAAGAATTTTCCCCCTTCACTCCAAAATGATCAAAAAAATTGAAGTAGTAAGAAAAGGAAAGGTACGAAGAGCAAAATTGTATTACCTTAGAAATCTTAAAGGCAAAGCTGCTCGATTGAAAGAGATGAGGTCATAGGATTGGCCGATTTTGAGATTGAGAAAGAATTTTTTGAAAAAGGATTCAGAATGATTGCAGGAGTTGACGAGGTAGGTAGAGGAGCACTCTTTGGGCCAGTAGTTGCTTCTGCTGTAATTATGCCGCCTTATACATTGAGAAAAGAACTATCAGAAATAATAACAGAAATTGATGATTCCAAGGTTCTTGCGCCAAAAAAAAGAAAGAAATTAGCTGGTATCATCGTGAAGGGAGCAGCATCAGTGGGAATTGGACTGGCTACAAATTTAGAGATTGACCAGGAAAATATTTATTGGGCCTCATTGAGTGCCATGAAAAGAGCTGTCCATAACCTGTCGATTTCCCCCGATCTTCTTCTCATTGATGGCTTCTATCTGAAAGAATTAGATTATTGGCAGATTTGTGTTCCTCAAGGAGATTGTAGGAGCATTTCCATAGCAGCTGCCTCCATTGTTGCCAAGGTTATTAGGGATGAGATGATGGTTCTTTTGGATAAGGTTTACAGAGGATATGCTCTTGAGAAGAATAAAGGTTATGGGACAAAGGAGCATTATCAAGCTTTAAAGAAAAAGGGACCTACCCATATGCATAGATTTTCTTTTAATTTAGGTGAAAAAAGAGATGGCCCGTAAAGAAGGAAGATACAGAACGATTGAGCTTGCTGAGAAATATGTGCAAGCTGGGAAACTCCTTGAAGCCATAGCTGAATACAGAAAGGTTTTAGCGGGGGATGTACAAGATATAAATATCAGAAACCTTATAGGTGATTTATATGTAAGATTGAATAAGAAAGATAAAGCTAAGGAAGAATACGAGAAAATAGCCACTTATTATGAAGATAGAGGATTATATCCCCAGGCAATAGCTATTTATAAGAAAATAAATAAATTAGATCCTGATGATTTCGACTCGGCCGTTAAAATGGCAGACCTTTATGGCACTTATGGCTTCCTTTCCGAAGCGAAAAAAGAGTATTTGAGGATTGCCAAAAACTTAGAGAAAAAGGGCCAGACAAAAGATATGATTCCTGTTTATGACAGGCTAGTCAAATTAGACAAGGGAGATTTAGAGACCCGTTCATTCCTTGCAGAGCTGTATGAAAAGGAAGGCTCTGTAGATCAGGCTGTTGAAGAGTATAATTATATTGCAGAATTCTATCTTCGAAATGACAAGATTAAAGATGCTGAGAAGATACTCAATAAGGCAAAAGAAGCCAAAGAAAATGATTTAAGGACTATCACCAATCTTATCGAGCTTTTAAAAAAGAAAAACAAGAAGAAAGACGCTTTCTCTCTTCTTCATGAGGTTCTCAAGAAAGATAATGAAAACACAAAATTTCTTAATCTTCTAGGAGCGCTCTATTTTGAAGATCAGGACTTAAGCAAGGCTAAAGAGATATTTACTAAGATTTTAACTCTCCGAGAAATGGATGTGGAAGCAAGAGTAAAGTTAGGCCGCGTCCACGTCCAAGAGGGCAATCTTGATGAAGCCTATGATCTCTATGAGCCTTTAGTAAGCAGCTTGATTAAGAGAGGCAAAGGAGATAGAGCTACTGGTCTTCTTGGGCTTATCCTTTCCTCTAAGAAAGTCCATCTTCCTTCCTTGGAAAAGTTAGCATTTATTTATGAATCAAACAATGAGAAGGATAAGCTGGGGACTGTTTATAAAGTCATCTTAGAAGAATGCAGAAAAAGAGATCAAAAAAATAAAATGTTATCCGTTCTCGAAAAACTCAATAAGATCTTTCCTGAAGATGAGGAGTTCACGAAGGAATACAATCTTCTTCAGAGTGAAACAGGCGTGATGGAAGAAGTGATAGAAGAGAAAGAAGAGAGAGCCGAAGAAGAAGTAAAAGAAGAAGTTGAGGAGATAGTCGAGGAAAAGGAGGAAGCAGAAGAAATTGTCGAAGTTAAAGAGGAAGAAGCAGAGGAGAAAGCAGAGGAGATAGTTGAAGAGGAGGAAAAAGTAGAAGAGAGAGTAGAAGAGATAATTCCAGAGGAGAGGGTAGAGGAAATAATAGAAAAGAAAGAGGAAGTAGAGGAAGTAGCTAAAGAGGAAAGGGTAGAGGAGATAGCAGAGAAAGAAGTAGAGGAGCCAGAGGAAAGGGTAGAGGAGATAGCAGAGGAAGAAGTAGAGGAGCCAGAGGAAAGGGTAGAGGAGATAGCAGAGGAAGAAGTAGAGGAGCCAGAAGAAAGGGCAGAAGAGATAACAGAGGAAGTAGTTGAGAGGGTGGTCGAAGTAGAGGAGAGGGTAAAGGAGATAGAAGAAGAGGTAGTAGAGGAAGTAGTAGAAGAAGAAGTGGAGGAGGTGGAGGAAGAGAAAGAAGAGAAAGTGCCAGAGATAGAGAGAGAGGAAGTAAGGGTAGAAGCGGAGGAAAGAGAAGAAGCTTTTAGGGTTTCTAGCGAGGACATGGAAATATTAAAGATGAAGTTGGCTAAAGCGGATTTATATTTGGAGCAAGGCTTAATCCGCAATGCAAGAAGAATTCTCGAAGATTTAAAGAGTAGATATGCTGATGAACCCAAGATTGATGAAAGGATTACTATGCTTGATGAAATCAGGACAAAAGTGGAAGCAGACGATATCCCGAAGCGAATTGAAGAAGTTTTAGCCAAGGAAGTAGTGATAGAGACAAAGGTCAGTAGACTGGAAAAGGAAAAGGAGGGAATTCCCACACCGATTGAACCAGAGACAAAGAAGGAAGAAGAAAAAATTGAGGAGGCAGAAAAAAAGGAAGGAGTTGAAGTAGATATCGCTCCTTCACCTGCTCAGGAAGCTCCAGTACAGAATTATTATAAATTGAATGATGTTGTAAAAGATGAGCTAGCAATTATTGGGACAATTGTCCATCATCAAGTAAAAGGAGATACAAAGACTTACGAAAAAGAGCTCTCGGAGATAGTTTTGGAATTTAAGAAAGAGGTAGATAAAAGAGTGGATAAAGAAGATTATGAAATCCATTATAATCTGGGTATAGCTTTTATGGAGCAGGGATTGAATGAAGAAGCTATAGAGGCTTTTAAATTAGCCTCAAAGGACGAAAGGCGAGCTATGGACTGTTATAGTGTTATTGGTAATTGTTACAAACAGAAAGAGGATTACAAAGAAGGAATAAAATGGATTGAAAAAGGTTTAGTACTTGCCGAGGAAGGATCAACCCCGTTTTTCGCTTTAAAATACGATTTGGCTTCTTTTTATGAAATAATGGACGAGAATAAAAAGGCATTAAAGATTTACAGCGAGATAAAAGAATGGAATACTGATTATAGAGATGTCAGCAAAAAAATTAAGGGACTTGAAAAATCCGCTTCTTAATACACCCTCCATTTTCGTTTATCTAGTTTGTCTAGTTTATTTAGTTTATCTACTTCATCAAAATTAAGTCATAGATGAACCGACCTGATTTCATCTTCTTAACCCTCCCTTGATCTTCTACTTGATTAATCATCGACTTCAATGGTCTATCTTTTACTGGACAAACTAGACAGACTAAAGAAACTAGATAGACTATTTTTTATACTGTGAGAAAATTCAAAGAGAGAAAGCGTTATTTTTTTGAAAATAAGATTGATCTTCTCTCCATACAGTTTTTCCAACAAAGATGTTTTTTCTGAAACGAAGAGATTGGCAAAGAGCAATGGAATGGATGAAACAAAGTATTAATTCTTTTTCTCGGATTGAAATTCCTTCGGATCAGAGTATGATTCCAATCAGTCTTGAAGATGTGACCATCCATTGACCATCCATTCCAGGAGTTGGAAAGTGTCTGAACTTCGCTCAAGGTGGATTCATTCCAGTCCTTTTATTCCTGAGGAAAGGGAAATATTGTCCCAGGCAAAGGATAGGCCTTTTTTCCATCTGAAAAAGATTGCTCAGCAGCCATCTCTATTGAGCAAAATTCTTAATTTAATCTTGGATGAGATTCCTTCAGATCAGGCATTCGTCTTCCTCGTGGATGGGGAGGGTGAATTCCTTCTTCAGGAATCAAGCCAGATTAACCATGTAGAGGACAAGGATGTTGTTAAAAGCATAGTCAGAAAAGTCATTAGGGATAAAAACCCTGTTATTGTAAATCATCTGAGAAGAGATTTTCTCTTTAAAAGTAAAAGCCTGATTTCCTCTGACTTGAAGAGAGCTATCTGCTTTCCTCTCATCGTTGAAAATAGAGCCGTAGGTGCAATATATCTTGATCGAAAAAGTAGACACAATCCTTTTTCCTTGGAAAACTTAGAGTTATTAATAGCTCTCTCAAAACCTATTAATATAATTTTAAGGAATACACTCGAGTTTAAAAATCTTAAAGAGAAAGCTTCTGGCAGCACAGAAGACGACTTTGTTGGAGAAAGCAAGGCTTTCCGTCATATTTCGAATTTAATAGATAGAGTAAAGGATAAAGATACTTCAGTCTTTGTATGTGGAGAGAGCGGGACTGGGAAGGAACTTGTGGCTAGGGCCATCCATTTTAAAGGAGAGCGCAAAAAGGGAAGATTTGTAGTAGTGAATTGTGGAGCCATTCCTGAGCATCTCTTGGAGGCCGAATTGTATGGATTTGTGAAAGGAGCCTTTACAGGAGCAATTAGAAATAAGCCTGGACTTATCGAAGAAGCTAATGGTGGGACATTTTTTTTGGATGAAATTGGGGATCTATCTCTGCATCTTCAAGCTAAGCTTCTCCGCCTTCTTCAAGAGAAAGAAATAAGAAGAATAGGAGAAAATAGAATACGACACATTGATGTGAGGATAATCAGTGCCACGAACAAAAATATAGAAAAGGAGATTGAGCGGGGAAATTTTAGAGAAGATTTGTATTACCGTATTAAGATTATCACCATTGAAATTCCTCCTTTGAGGAAGAGGAAAGATGATATCCGTCTTCTCTTAAATCATTTTGTCGAGAGATATTGCCAAGAGATGAAAAGAGAAAGGGCTTATTTCTCTCCTCGGTCACTGGAACTGTT
>Ga0114921_10000205_pt1 | contig 24291 bp, 23 predicted proteins | sample BentaG_FD_87016 | JGI IMG/M metagenome (GOLD analysis project Ga0114921, IMG submission 87016) | Deep subsurface microbial communities from South Atlantic Ocean to uncover new lineages of life (NeLLi) - Benguela_00093 metaG | ecosystem: Environmental > Aquatic > Marine > Oceanic > Sediment ... | reverse complement strand
GGTTTCCTAAATACCTTAAAGAAGATTAAAAAGCGCTTACCTTCAGACTATATCTGTCTTACATTTGATGCCCCGGGTGAGACATTTCGAGATAAAATATTTAAAGAGTACAAGGCGACGCGACAACCAGCTCCGGCCGACATGCCTTTTCAAGTATCAAAGGTGAAAGAGATTTCCCGGTATCTCGGTATTCCAAGCTTTGAGATGGAGGGATATGAGGCCGATGATATTTTGGCAACATTTGCCATTAAGTTAAAAAAGAGCGGTGAGGTCTATATTGTTACTTCAGACAAGGATCTTTTCCAATTAGTATCTGATAACATTTATATCTACGATGCATATCGCGATGAAATTTACGACCGAGACAAGGTGATTGAAAAATTTGGCATATCACCAGAAAGAATTCCAGAATTTCTTGCCCTTACTGGTGACACGGTTGATAATGTTCCCGGAGTCCCAGGTATTGGATCAAAAAGGGCAGTGGAAATTGTCAAGAAATATTCGAATTTTGAAGAGGCAATACAGAAAGACAAAAGACTGATACCTCACAAAGATGAAGTTCTGTTTTCAAAAAGTTTAGTAGTACTTGAGTGTAATGTTCCTTTAAACATTAAGCCATACGATATGGTGGTCAAAAATCCTGATCTTAATAAGCTGATGCCGATTTTACTCGATCTCGAATTTCATTCATACATCAAAGAGATTGCAGGTAGATATCAGTCAGAAATTGAGTTGAGGCCCATAAAGAAGCTCTCTGAAATAAAAGTAAAAGAAGTAATCGGAATTTCCTTGAACAATGCCAATAGCGTGTATCTTTGTAATAAGGCAAATGTCGTATACACTATTCCTGCGGGAGCCGCAGAAAGATTATTAACTGATAAAAACATCACAAAGGTTGGAGATAACTTCAAGGGTTTAGCAAAAAGGGTGAATATTGAATCTCCGATATTTGATATAGCGATTGTTTCATGGCTTCTTGACCCGAATAGAAAATCCCATAACCTCGAGGATATTGCCCTGCAGAATTTGCATATTTATTCAGAAGTAACATCGGCGAATATTGCTAATTTGGCTTTTCAGCTACACCCGATACTGTATGCAAAACTCAAAGACCAAGAGGGTCTGAATCTCTACCAAACTATCGAAGAACCGCTCATATTCGTTCTATCACGGATGGAAAGGCGTGGAGTAAAAATTGATCTTTCGTATTTTGAACATTTAGGTAGTAAAGTAAAAAATGAAATTTTCCAGATTGAAAAGAAAATTTATAAACTGGCTGGGCAGAAATTTAACATAAATTCACCAAAACAACTTTCGCACATTCTCTTTGAAGAACTGAAATTGAAACCACTCAAGAAAGGTAAAGTCCACTATTCAACCGATGTTGAGGTCCTCCAGCAACTGAGCCGTTCTCATCCCCTACCAGACCAGATCCTCAAATATCGCGAGTTCTCAAAAATTCAATCAACGTATATCCAGCCATTAATGCTCTGTGCAAAGGATGGTCGCATCCATACAACATTTCATCAAACCGGGACTGCAACCGGTCGGCTCTCTTCTTCGAACCCCAATATTCAGAATATACCAATAAGGAGTGAACTGGGACGGAGGATCAGAAAGGGATTTATCGCCAAAGATGGTTTCAGCCTCATCTCTGCCGACTACTCACAGGTTGAACTGAGGCTTTTGGGCCATATGACAAACGACAAAAATCTCATACTTGCGTTCAAGGAAGGTAAGGACATACACCGCCATACTGCCTCATTGATCTTCAACGTCTCTGAGGAAGAAGTTGATGAAGGCAAAAGAAGGATGGCAAAGGTTGTTAATTATGGTCTCATTTATGGCATGAGTGATTATGGGCTTGCCCAGGGGCTTGATATACCACAAGAAAAGGCCACACAATTTATTCAAGATTATTACAGTCTCTATTCTGACGTAGAGAAGTGGCGTAATCAGGCGATTTCCCTGGCCGAAGAGAGAGGGTATACCGAAACAATGTTTGGCCGACGAAGGCCATTACCTGATATACATTCAAAAAATTATGCATTGAGAGAATTTTCTAAGAGGGCAGCAATAAATACGCCCATTCAGGGAACAGCGGCTGATTTAATCAAACTGGCGATGATTGAGGTGGATCGTCGGCTACAGGACGGACAATTCGAAAGCGGGTTGCTCTTATCTATTCATGATGAGCTACTCTTTGAAATTGAAGATAAACGAATCGAAGAGGCGAAGGAAATCGTCAAAGAAAGTATGGAAAAAGTGATTGAACTTAATGTGCCACTTCAAGTCTCAATTGGAATTGGTAAAAATTGGGGCGAGGCACATTGATTGTGGTTCTGCTTTCTTTATTTTAGAAAATCGTAAAGGTTTAGTCAAAGATCTATGCAATCTAAATGTAGCATTTTTTTATTTAGTCATCGCGAGCGACCCCGCCCTTTCGAGGAAAGAGCGGGGGAGCGTGGCGATCTCATTTTTTGATAAAAGTGTCAGAGATTGTCCCGTTCAAATGAACGAGGTCCGTAGACTCTCGTAGAGTCCACGTGACTCTGCGGAGATTCTCGACCCGCCACACCGCTTGGCGGGTCGGAACTTCCCATGCCTCTTTCTGTGAAAGGACGGACTCGCAATGACAGAAGAAGAGAGTGTGGCGGGACTTCTCGCAATGACTATGTGAGATAGATTTAGCAGCTTGACTGAGATATTTAAGAAGTAGAGAGACACAGGCGTATTCTGGGTTGACATTTATTAGAATTTATTTATAATAGTGTTCTATGAAAACAAAGGTTTTAAAGAAAAATGAGGTAATTCGAAAATGGTATGTGGTGGATGCCACGAATAAAATTTTGGGCAGGTTCGCTTCGAGAATTGCTCGAATATTGATTGGCAAGCATAAACCACAATATACCCCCCATATGGATTGTGGTGATTTTGTTGTGGTTGTGAATGCTGACAAATTTCGTGTTACCGGCAAAAAAATGAAGGATAAGATCTACTATTCTCATTCCTTTTATCCGGGAGGACTAAAAGCGATAAATCTTGAATTAATGTTGAAAAAACATCCAGAGAGGGTGATTTCCCATGCGGTGAGTGGTATGTTACCAAAGAACAAATTGAGGGCACGTAGGTTAAAACGATTGAAAATTTACATATCGCCAGACCATCCTCATAAAGCACAGTCCCCCCAAAAAATTGATTTATGAGAAGGCAAGGAGTTCTTACCATAAGGAGGAAAATCTATGGTTGAAATTGTAACGGGTTCTCGCAAAAGGGCAAGGGCGAAGATTAGGTTAACCCAGGGCAGTGGGATTATTAAAGTTAATAGTCACAAGCCGATACAATATTTTGGTAGGCAGGATTTAGTGAATATAGTTAATCTGCCTTTAACGACAGCTGGACTTATGGGAACCATTGATATTAAGGCAGAGGTTTCTGGTGGTGGAGTAGCTGGGCAGGCTGGTGCGGTGAGCCACGGAATTGCCAGGGCATTGGTAAAATACAATCCAGAATTGAGGCCAACGCTCAAGAGCGCTGGGTTGTTAAAGCGCGATCCGCGAGAGAAGGAGAGAATGAAATATGGATTGGCAAAACGAAGAAAGAGATTTCAATTCTCTAAACGATAAGGAGTTAACTTGGAACTCGTGAGTATTGAGAAGTTGATAAATGCCGGCGTTCATTTCGGACATCGAACGAAACGCTGGAATCCCAAGATGGCGAAGTATATCTTTGGAAAGAAAAATGGAGTACATATCATTGACCTGCGACATACGCAAGAGGCACTCAGGCAAGCGTATGAGGCGGCAGTACATATCGCTGAGCAGGGAAAAGGTATTCTCTATGTGGGAACAAAAAAGCAGTCTAAGGACATTATTAAAGAAGAGGCGACACGGGGTAATATATTTTGCATTACGGAAAGATGGCTCGGTGGACTCCTCACCAATTTTGATGTTTTGAATCAACGCATTAGCAGGTTGCGGGAACTCGAACAGATGAAGGAAGATGGCAGGTGGGCATTGCTTCCTAAAAAAGAGCTTTCAAGGCTAACAAGACGATATGCTAAACTGGTAAAATATTTTAATGGAATAAAAGATATGGACCGTTTACCAGGATTGGTATACATTGTTGATATCAATAAAGATGAAACTGCCTTCAGAGAGGCGAAGCGCGTAAATATTCCAATCATTGCCATTGTTGATACTAACGTTGATCCAACCGATGTTACCTATCCGATTCCAGCGAATGATGATTCCATCAAGTCAATTAACCTCATTACGAAAATCATTACTGATGCGGTCATGGAGGGAAGGAAGGGTTTTGAGACGGAAGAAAAGGAGGCATATGGAGCTGGAGAAGATTAGGGAATTGAGAGGAAGAACCGGCGCTGGCATTGTTGAGTGTAAGAACGCCCTTACCGAAGCAGAGGGAGATTTAGATAAGGCAGTAGATCTTTTGAGGAAAAAAGGGTTGGCACTGGCAGCAAAAAAGGTTGGCAGAATAACCAAAGAGGGTATTATCGATGCCTATATTCATCCGGGGGATAGGCTGGGGGTATTGGTCGAAGTAAATTGTGAGACCGATTTTGTCGCAAGAACGCAGGAATTCAAAAGGTTTGTGCGCGACGTTGCGCTCCAGATCGCTGCAAGTGAGCCAATGGTGGTGAACCGAGAAGAACTTACTCCTGAGGTGATTGAACGAGAAAAAGAAATATATCGAAGTCTCGTCCAGGACCTTAAGAAGCCACCGGAGACCGTTGAAAAGATTATAGCGGGCAAGTTAGAAAAATTTTATTCTGATGTTTGCCTCTTGGAACAGCCATTTGTAAAAATTCCGGAAAAAACTGTGGTGGAGTATATCAAAGAACAAATTGCAAAATTTGGTGAAAATATAGTGGTTCGCCGTTTTGTACGTTTTCGCCTCGGTGAATGACAGAAAAAAAGCATTCGTTTCAGAAAAAAAAGACCGATCACACAAACAAAAGAAGCATTAAAAATTTGAAGTATCGAAGGGTTATATTAAAAATCTCTGGTGAAATTTTTGGAAAAGAGAATCAGTTACTTTTTTTAAAGTCTATTAAGTATATTGCAAAACAGATTGCCTTAGCACATTCTTTGGGGACAAAGTTGGGCGTGGTTATTGGTGGTGGTAACATCATACGGGGGCGTGAGGTCCGTTGGCTTGATACAATTGATGCCGATTTGTGCGGTATGATAGCAACGATGATTAACGGCATAGTACTGTATTCAAAGCTATACAAAAATAATATTATTACCAAACTAAGCAGTGGCATTGATGTTAGTGGTATTGTTAAACGCTCTAATAAATTTGAAGACTTAGGATTTTATGAATCGGGGTGTGTTCTTATATTTGTTGGTGGCACAGGCAACCCACTTTTCACGACCGATACGGCTGCTGCACTGAGAGCCGTAGAATTGAGCGCTGATGTTTTAATCAAGGGGACCAAGGTTGAAGGGGTCTATTCAGCTGACCCGAAGAAGAGTCGGGAGGCTCGCTTCTATCGAAAATTAAAATTTAATGATGCAATAGCGAAAAATCTGACAGTGATGGACTTGGCTGCTTTTAACATTTGTAAGGAAGCAAACATCCCAATCTGTGTATATGATTTCATGAAATATCCCCTGAGTAGTATAATCAGGGGAGAAGAGATTGGGACACTCATAACAAATGGGGGATAACATGATTGAGAAAATCACTGAGAACGCCGGAATAAAAATGGAGAAGTCAGTAAACCTTCTCGCCCAGGAATTATCAAGGCTTAGAACTGGCCGTGCTTCGCCAGCAATTTTAGAAGGAATAAAGGTAGAATACTATAGTAGTACTCTACCACTCAACCAGGTTGCAACGATAAGCATCCCTGAGCCACGGTTGATTGTCATTCAACCTTGGGATAAAACAGCTTTAGGTGAAATAGAAAAGGCAATTTATAAGTCAGCTGTCGGCTTAACACCCAATAATGATGGTAATGTAATTCGTCTATCAGTCCCGCCTCTTACAACGGAACGGCGTGAAGAACTCATTAAATTAACCCAAAAGATGGGTGAGGAAGCCAAGGTGGCAATAAGGAATATAAGAAGGGATGCGAATAATGAGATAAAAAAAGGAGAGAAAGAAAAGAAAATCTCTGAAGATGAATCATTTAAAACCCAGGAGCATGTACAAAAAATTACTGATGAATTTATCGAGAAGGTTGATGAGGTTTTAGAAAAGAAAGAGAAAGAGATAAGAGAGACATAATTCTTTCATGGAAGTAGGTAATCAGGGGAAACTATAAACTTGAGCGACGAGAGACCCAAATATAATAATAAACCATTTAAATCAGAAATTTGTCAAAACTATAAAAGGAGAAGAAATGGCAAAAAATATATGGGATGATATAGTCAAATGGTTAGAGGACGCCTCAAAGGTGGTGGGTAAGGAAGCTGGAGATCTTACCCTCAAAGGACAGTTGAAATTACAAATCTTTGAACTGAATCGGAAACTTGCAGAGCGCTTCAGTGAACTTGGTGGGATGGTCTTTAAAGAGGTTTTTGTAAAGAAAGAGCAAAATTGGGAAAAGAATCTTAAGATAAAAGCTGTTGTTAAAAAGATAAAAGTCCTTCAGAAGCAATTTAAGAAAAAGGATTTGGAATACAAAAATATCGGGAAGAAAGCTAAAAGCAAGTAATCCAAGAAGGAGGTGATTACTATGCCAGATAAAAAAATGAGTAGATGGGAGCCCTTTAGGGAATTAGTGAGCCTCAGGGATGATATGGACCGTCTCTTCAGCACATTCTTCGGCGGATTTCCTGAAGAAGTAGAAGGTTTTTGGTCTCCCGTCATTGATATCGAAGAAGATGATGATAATTACTTCGTGAAGGCGGAGATTCCTGGTATGAAGAAAGAAGATGTAAAAATATCGGTGCGCGGCAATGCGCTTTCGGTTTCAGGTGAGCGAAAACAGGAGAGTGAGACAAAGAATAAAACATTCCATCGTATTGAGCAATCATATGGTAAATTTATGCGAACCATTACCCTGCCATCTGAGATAGATACTGAGAGAGTAAAGGCGACATATAAAGACGGAATCCTTACTGTGACTTTGCCAAAACCAGAGGCTACGAGACCAAAAGAGATTGAAGTTGAAGTTAAATAACGCTAAAGGGATAGAATTATTTTTTCTTCTCCACGCATTCGTAGTTGCAGCATGATAGAAAGTGCCTCGAAAGATTAAAAAGGAGGTAATAAATGGAAGGTAAGATTACTCTACGAACTGCCGGGATTATTGCGGGTGCCGCAGCAGTGTTTGCCTTTCTTTTTGGTATTATTATTAGTGTCAGTTTCCCAGCCATAGCGAATCGTAGCGAGGCGAGTATTGAGCAAACAATATCAATTCCACTCGTTAATGAGGCAGGTGAGAGTCCTTTTACCAGAGTGGTTGAGATTGTGTCACCGTCTGTCGTCAATATATCAGCGGAGAAAAAAGTGAGTAGCCGCCCTGGTTTTGAATGGCGTTTTGAGGGACCGTTTGAGGACTTGTTTAGGGACTTTTTCAGAAATTTTCCAAAATTTGAGGGAAAAACACAGACCCTGGGTTCCGGGTTCATTATATCTGACGATGGATATCTTGTTACTAATTACCATGTAGTCGCTGGGGCATCGGACATCGTAGTGAAATTGGTAAATAAAAAAGAATACAAAGGTGATGAGGTAAAGGTTATTGGTACTGATAAACGAACTGATATTGCCCTGTTGAAAATAGAAACCAAAAAGAAATTGCCTTATTTAAAATTTGGTGACTCAGATAAAGTAAAGGTTGGTGACTGGGCAATTGCGGTTGGAAATCCTTTTCATCTTGAGGGAACGGTTACCGTTGGTGTGATATCAGCAAAGGGACGAGCCAACATACCTCTTCCTGAAGGCCCAGATTTTCAGAGTTTCTTGCAGACCGATGCGGCAATTAATCCGGGCAATTCGGGTGGCCCATTGGTCGATATCCGCGGTCAAGTTATTGGTATAAATACCGCAATTACCTCACCGAGTGGTGGGAATGTCGGTATTGGATTTGCGATACCCATAAATCTTGCAAAAAATGTCTTAGATGAACTGAAAAGTAAAGGTAAGGTGATAAGAGGTTATCTTGGTGTATATCTACAGGATATTACTGAAGATTTGAAAGAAGGCCTTGGTCTTCCTTCGCTCGACGGTGTACTATTAAGTGAAGTGGTTAGAAATACGCCGGCAAGCAAGGCTGGGCTCAAGAGTGGTGATGTCGTTCTTGAATTTGATGAGAAAGAGGTTAAGGATTTGCAGTCTTTCAGAATTCAAGTTGCATCCACGTCGGTTGGTAAAAAAGTTAAGATGAAGATCTTCCGGGATGGGAAGGAGAAAGAAGTTAGTGTAACGATCGGTGAATTTCCTGAAGAGTTGAGTGTTGTAACTCAGGAGGAGGAAAAAAGCGAATTGGGTCTGAACGTGATCGATGTGACTGATTCCCGGGCACAGCGGTTTGATGTAAAGGTGAAAAGTGGTGTTGTGGTGGTAGATGTCAAAATCGATTCTCCAGCCGAAAAAGCTAGAATCTCAGTTGGCGATATCATTATTTATATTGGGAGACAGCAGATTACGAATTCCACTGATTACCGTCAAGCCGTGGCGAATTTGCAGCAAGGAAAACCAGTGATATTTCAGATCCAAAGAGGCGAGAGAAAGAGATATGTTGCTGTAATACCTTAAATACTCTCTCGAGTAATTCATGATAGACTTCACGATTTACCCAGATCTTTTATTGAGCTGATGTATCGAATAATCAGTGACAGAAGATTAAAGCAATACTTAGAGGAAATCAGTCAATACCCAATCCTTTCTAAAGAAGAAGAATTCGCTCTTGCAAAGAAGATAAGAGAAAAAAATGATGAAGATGCCAACGAAAAATTAATTTTATCAAACTTAAGAATTGTCATATATATTGCCAAAAAATTTCAAACTCAAGGATTGGACTTGAGCAATTTAATAAACGCTGGTAATGCAGGCCTAATTCGTGCTGTGCAAAAATTTGATGAGCGAAAAGGTTATCGGTTTAATACCTATTCCGTGTGGTGGATAAAGAGGGCAATCTACGATGCAATTAACGCCGAACGTGGCATCGTTCCGAAGAGTTTTCTTGCGAAGCGCATTCAAATCATGACCTTGAAATATATACAAAAACATGGCAGGGAACCCACAGTTCAAGAATTGGCAAAGACTTTAAATACAGATCCGAGTGCCGTTTCCTTGGCACTCACTGAATTGATTCCACCATATTCACTCGATGAGACATTTGAAGATTCGGAAAGCCAGTACATTGAAACGCTGCGGTTTGATATCAGAGGGGCTGATAATCTTATTTCCCCACCCCCAGACGAAATTTTTAAGAAAAAGATTGAGAAAGAAAAGCTGGAGAAGGCATTAAATAAACTTGAATCACGAGAACGAGAGGTTTTAAAAAGGAATTTCGGTTTAGGTGTACATGAGGTGCAGAGCCTCGAGGATATTAGTCGGTTGATGAACATAACGCGCGAGCGCGTACGTCAGATTAAGGAAAATGCCTTAAGAAAGCTGAAGATTATTCTATTAATCCGTAAACGATAATCTTGCTACAACTCTTCAATAAAAATTTCGGTGTTTGTGTAGATACATACACTCGCAGCGATCTTGATCGATTCTTCAACAATTTCTTTAGCAGAGAGCTTTGAGTATTTAACCAATGCACGGCAGGCAGCAAGGGCATAGGGGCTGCCTGAACCGATTGCGACAATGTCATCATCGGGCTCGATTATGTCACCAGATCCTGAAATAACATATGCGTGGTCTTTATCTAGAATCGCCAAAAGTGCCTCGAGGCGGCGTAGAACCCTATCCTGACGCCAGTCTTTTGCGAGTTCAACAATACTACGGGGAAGATTGCCTCTAAATTCCTCGAGTTTTGTTTCAAATCGTTCGAATAGGGTAAGTGCATCAGCAGTGGAGCCAGCAAAGCCGGTAAGAATTTTATTGTTGTACATTTTACGAACTTTCCTTGCAGTATGCTTCATCACCGTCTCTCCTGTTGTCACCTGACCATCGCAGCCAATAATGACCTTACCTTTGTGCTTTAAACCGAGAATGGTTGTTGACTTCATATAGTTTATTATACTTGGAAGTTAAGAATTGTCAAATATTTTTTACAAGATTTCTGAAAAAGACCAGAAATCTTGAGAGCGATGATGACTTTTTCAGAGCTCTCTTTACGTAATCTTAAGTTCTCTAAACATCTGTTTTAAAAAGTGTCACTTTGCCCTTGGTGCAATGGTTCATTGAGTGCACACTTAGCTGATTCCTCTCCACTTTTTTGAAAATAATTCCTAAAGGTTTAGTTAAAAATCTATGCAATCCAAACGTGGCATTGGTTTATTTAGTCAGATAGATTTAACAGCTTGACCGAGATATTTAAAAAGTGGTAACGATGTGTGTTAACGTTTGCATTTGGGTCTTGACATTTTTCTTATTGCAAATATAATTAATTGTGAATAAAATAGGGTTAATCAACAAGGAGGTCTATGAAAAAATTAACAGTGGTGCTTTTTCTCATTTGCGTCACCTTTGGTGCGTGGCAGCAAAGTGGCGAGACTGTTCTGCCAAAGAGCATTCAGGTTGATGACCTGACAATAAATTATTCTGGAGAGATCTGGATCCTCTCCGCATCATCAATACTAAAGTTGGAAGCGGTATCAAAGAGCCCGCTTTTGATTCAAAGAATTGCGGATGCTAAACTGCTGTCTGTGCTGGATGAAGAGGCGTATGTTTTAGATACCCGTAATCGCCTTATGGTTTTAGACCTCAGTAAAGGCGATATCGCTCGGCCGACAAATCTTTTTTTTAATGCCCCCAGTCAACTCGCTGCCGTAGTTGCAGAGCATGAAGCGACGATTGTTGTTCTCGAACCGAATCAGTTAATATTTGCCACTCAAGAAAATATCTTAGGAGCAATCAACACGAATGCTGACCGATTTAGCACAATCCCTTTAGCTAACTATAGCAATACACAAACCCCACTCTTTACGCTTGTGAATAATCAAATCTACTCATGGACAGGTGGAACATTCAAGACCTCTGGCGACTACAGAAATATATTAGTGTACAGTTCTTCAAATAACGTGCTCGATTTTTCTGTAGATAAAAGGGGTAATTTATATGTCCTCTTTTCTGACTCTATTATAGTATTGGAAAGTAATGGTGATTATAAAGGTAGAATTCCCATCGATAATGTACCACCGGAATCGAGACTGCTGGTAAACCCTGCGAATAACTCTTTAATTATTTTTAACAAATTGACGCAATCTTTAAAAATTCTCTCTGAGGTAGGTAGAGAGTCGAGAGGCGAAATTATCGTTTTGAATAAAAATCGTCCTAACCCGGTAGATAATTACACAGAGATTGAATTTACTATTAACCAACCTCTTGATTTGGCCATCACCATCTATAATCTCATAGGTGAACCGGTCAAGGTTGTTGCTCAAGGCTACTACACCCAAGGAAATCATCACGTAATCTGGCACGCCGATGATGAACAAGGCAATCTTGTTCCTAATGGGGTATATTTCTATCGTCTTGAATCAAAAAAGGGCGTTGCGATAAAACAATTGATAGTGCTGAGATAATTGCCGCTTGGTAAATTAGAAGGTCGAAGCCTGGTTAACACCAGCCTCTCTTTGGTGAAGCAGGTGATTAAGTGATATAGCCTTTTAGAAACCCCTACACCAAAACCTTTGGCGTGGAGGTGAATGCATCATATTACCATTTCAACAATTGACAAAATAATGAAATGAAAATTAGCTGAAGGTTAAATTATTCTAAATTGAATTTTTGTAGTTCTTCATAAATTGGTCCTTCGGGTTTCAGGGTAGATTTAAAGAGGGTGATTGAGGTAACAGAGAAGGATTCGGTTTTAATATCTTTAGCGAGAATTTCATCTATCTTGCAGAATTTTTTTATTCGTCCAATTGTTAAGTGAGGATGAAATCTCTTCTCTTCTTTGAAGCCGAATTGTGAAAGTTTTTCTTCTAATTCCTGGGTGATCTCACATAATTTTTCGCTTCCTTCTGTTACCCCTATCCATAAAACCCTTGGCTTTCTGGGGCTGGGAAAGCAACCCAAGCCCTCTAAGCTGAACCTAAATGGTGCATATTTTTTTCCAATTTCTTTTATTGCAGGTGTTATCTCTGATTTCTTTTTCTCGTCAATCTCACCCAAAAATTTTAAGGTAATGTGTAGATTTTCGAATTTCACCCATTTAATCGGTAAATTTCTTTTTACCTCTTCCTTAATAAAGTCATCAATCTTTTTCCTAATATATTTAGGCATCTCAACAGCTATAAACGTTCTCATTTTTTTAACCACGCAATTGTAGCCATAATTTACTAAATGTCAACATTTGCACACTTCTGGCAACTCTGGTATTCTGGTAATTACCAGAATACCAGAGTATACATTTTAAAAGGGCCGCAAAACAGGTACCAGAATGATTGCGCGAAGCTTTTCTGAAATGAAAGGCACCATGGCCCCTGCAACAACAGCAAGAACTAAAATGTTATCCAAACCAGGCAAATTATCTATCTGATGTTAAAATTTTGTTGATGGTTATTCCTTGAATGGTTGAAAAAACAATCATGACAATTGTTAGAATAATAACATATTTCAAACTAAAATAAAAAATAATAACTGGCAATAACCATATTTTAATTGCACGGCTATATAAAAATGTTGCTATGAAGCCATAATTTATTCCTTTCTCTTTTAATTCTGCTAAAAGAGGGTACCACATATATATCGGCCCTGTAGATAAAATCCCAGCGATGACAACAAAAAGCCATTTTTTAATTCCGGGTGCTTTGAAATACCTTGTAATCAATTTGGGGGTGATAAAATAATTTGTAATTACCATTAATATTAATATAAGAATAAAAATAGGAACAATCTTAATTATAAGATTAAAGAAAAATTTTAGGCTTGAAGAAAATAGACTGAAATTTATAAATGCAAGGATTATATATACTAAAATAACTGCTATCAAGAAATACCATGATACATTTATCTGTCTCGATCTATACTTATTTTTCATTTTATATATAACTTACTAACATTACTGTGATAATTGCAACAACTACGGAAAATATGAAACTTGTGATATTTCTGGTTACAGCAAATTTCATACCTAAAATAATAGATTCTGCTGGAAATTGTATAATTCCTACTGTAACCCATGCAACCATAAAAGCTGTAACTGCAATTAAACTAACCCCCTCTTTTAAGAATTCTCCACCGAGGATATAACTTGTTATTGGAGGACCTGTAGATATACTACCTATGACACTTCCAATAATTGAATCAAAAAATGGATTATTGCGGAAAATCGTTGAATAAAAGGACCTTGGGATTGAAGTTGAAATTAAGCTTATAAGTAAAATCATGCCGAGAATTAACGGCAATATTTTATAAAAGGACTTTAATGTTTTTGCTGCGGATTGTTTCAGTTCTCTCATATAGAAGAATTTAATAAAAATAATGCCTCTTTACATGCCTTTTTTCTTATTGCGTCACGGTTTCCTTTAAATAAGAAACATTTTACAGTAATTTTTCTTCTTTGTGATATAGCAATGTAGACCAGGCCGACAGGTTTTTTCTTTGAACTTCCGGTGGGGCCGGCAATTCCTGTAATACCAATCCCAATATCAGATTTTAGTTTTTTGTGTACTCCCTTAGCCATCTCGACAGCAACTTCAGCACTCACCGCCCCATATTTTTTTAATGTATCTTCTCTCACGCCAACAATCCCCGTTTTCGCATCATTTGAATAGGCAATGATACCACCTGAAAAATACTTTGAACTGCCTGGGATACTGGTTATAACACTGCCGAGCATACCACCGGTACAGGATTCACAGATAGCTAAAGACAATTTTTTCTTTCTTAACAATTTACCTATTTTTGTTGATAAATTCCTTAATTGCATAATAATAATTAATAGGGTAAACCTTCACCCACGCCCCTCCACGAAGAGCGGGGTTCAGGTTTGCGATAAAAAGGCGTCCGCATTGTCGGGAAAAATGCAAGGCTGAAGCCTTGCTCTACATAATATTGCGATAATTTATTCATATTGTACCCTAAATTTTTATACCTATCGCAAATATAATCAATATTATAATAGTGCTATAAATTGCGGCCCCCAGGTCATCGAGCATGATACCCCAGCCGCCAGGAACATCCTCTAATCTTCTCAATGGGGGAGGCTTTAGGATATCAAAAAACCTAAAGAGGGCAAAGGTGATGACTAATGGTATAATTCTCCTTGGTGTGAAATAGAGTGGTAACAGCAGTGAAGCGTATTCATCAATCACAACTTGCCTCGGATCTTTACCCCAAAGGGTTGTAAATTCTTTTGATAATATTATCCCCACCACAAAAAGTATTACGGCAACGGCGATGTATATAACTTTATAAGGTAATAAAAAATACCAGATAACAATACTTATGATAGAGGCAAATGTGGCTGGTGCAACTGGAAGATAGCCCAAAAATAGTCCGGTTGCGAGGATTTTTTTTATAATATCTATTTTTTCTTTCTGGGAAATCTTTCTTCCCAGACCGAAACAATATTGGCGACAATAAATATTGATGAATAGATTCCGATAACGAAACCGACAAGCATGGTAAAGGCAAAGTCTGCAATTATTGACCCCCCAAATATTAAAAGTGCGATTACTGCCATAAATGTTGTACTGCTCGTTAGCACTGTTCTTGAAAGAGTTTCATTCAAACCGGTATTCAATACAGTATTATATGGTTCCTTACGCATCTTTTTATATTTTTCTCTGATTCTATCCGAAATAACTATCGAATCATTGATTGAATAACCAATTACGGTTAATAAAGCACCGACGACGACAATTGAAAATACTCTCTGGGTTAAGACGAGTACACCGATGGTGAAGAGTGCATCGTGGAACAGGGCAATGACTGCGGCGGTACCGAAACGGTAGTCAAATCTCATTGAAACATAGATAAGAATTAACACCAAAGCAAGAATTATTGCCCAGGATGTTCTAACGAGTAATTCTTTACCGATCTTCGGTTCAACCATTTCTTCCCGTAAAATCTCCTGACTGTTATCAGGGAAATCTATTGATAGAATTTCTTTTACTGCCTTTGCAAATTCCGTTGGTTTTTCTTCTGCAGCCCTAATGACATATTCTCTTTTCTCATTACCCAGGGTCTGAATTGATGCCTGTTCTTTACCTATCTTGGCAAGCGAACTTCTCAACTCCACAGTCGTTATGGATTCAGAAAATTTTATCTGTAAGAGAGCACCACCAGTGAAATCTATGCCGAAATTTGGTCCCTGAATTAAAATGAGTAGCAGGGATACAATAATTATTACCCCAGAAAAAATAAAGCCGTATTTTCTTTTACCGATGAAGTCAATAGTGGGATTCTTGATAATCTCAATCATCTCTAAATCTTTAATTTGTGTACATCAAATCTATAGGTAAAATAGTTGAAGATAACCTTACCAACGAAAACTGCGCAGAATAGGTTACTGATAAGACCAATCGTAAGGGTAAGCGCAAATCCCTTTATCGGTCCGCTGCCAAAAATGAAGAGTATAACACCGATAATGATCGTCGTAATGTTGGAATCGAATATGGTAATCCAGGCACGGGCAAAACCCTGGTTAATTGCGGTTCTTGTTGTTTTACCTATTTTCAATTCTTCGCGTATTCTTTCAAAGATTAAAACATTGGCATCAACAGCCATACCTATGGTGAGCGCAATACCGGCAATACCAGGCATGGTCAGACTACCACTGAATGTACTTAATATCGCAAGCAAGAAAAAGAGATTCAAAAAGAGTGTCATATCAGCAATGAACCCAGAAAGTGAGTAGTAGATGAGCATAAAAATTATCACCAGTCCACCAGCGATGAGGATCGCCCTTGCGCCACTTGTTATTGAATCTCTGCCAAGACTTGGGCCAACGGTTCTCTCTTCAACAATTTTCAGCGGTGCAGGTAAGGCACCAGCCCTGAGTACAATGGCTAAATCCCTTGCCTGGTCCGGCGTGAACTGGCCGCTTATCATCGCCTTTCCTTGAGGAATTCTTTCTCTTATCATGGGTGCAGATTGTACAATATCATCGAGCACGATTGCCAACCGTTTATTGATATTTCTGCCGGTGATGGAGGCAAATTTTCTTGCTGCCTCACGCTTGAATACCAAATCAATCATCCATGAACCTGTATACTGTAATTCCTGCCCTGTGTAAGGCCGATGACGAGCATCACGAATTGCCTCACCGGTCAGTTCTGGCTCACGTCTTAGAATATATAACCTCCTTGTCTCACGACCTTGGTATATCTCTTTTGGGCCGAAGAGAAATTGCAAACCCTGGGGTATTACTTCTTGTGCCTGTGCAATTAAGGCTAGAACAGAATCTTCATCACGCACATCAATACCCATATCCCGCTCGACACGAATGAGATAAGAACTAAATGGTTCTTCAAAGGCAAGGGTATCTTCACTCTTTAGGTATTTATCCATTTTTGTTACCACTTCGTTAATCCGGTCATCAGCAACGAGCTTGAATTCCAGGTGTGCAACTTTTTTGATCAAATTTATTGCTCTATCTCTATCTACACCGGGAAGTTGTACGAGTATTTTTCCCCCAGATTGTTTCTCAACGACCGGTTCGTAAACACCGAATTCATCGATACGATTTTTAATAATCTCAAATGCGCGGTCGCGTAAATCCTGTGGACTCTCACTAATACCTATGGTGTCCACCTCAAGTACGAGGTGCATGCCGCCCTTTAGGTCTAATCCAAGATGTATTGCCCTTTTTGACAATGCAATCTCTTCGTGTTTTGATAGATTTTCTGTCGTGTAGAGCTTGACTGTTGGATAGATTGCATAGATACCAAGGAGAATTGCAAATATAACAATACCTATCCTTAAGCCAATATTTCTCATCGTGCCCTTTTTATGATTTGCACCATCTCATTTGTTGCCTGTCGCAATCCAACAAATACTGCCCGTGCAATAATTGCAAACCCGATCGAAAAACCGGTGATTTCAGATACGATTAATAAAGGTACAATGTTTCGGTAGTTTATACCATGACCAGCATGAATAACAAGCCCCTCACGTCGCGCGGCTTTGGCAACCCTTGAGATTCTAGCGAGCTCATCTTTTGGTTCATTTAACTGGGAAAATTCATTTGTATTTATTTCGATATATTGTGCACCAATTCTCGCTGCCTCTTTTATCTGTTCGATATCCGGATCAAGAAAGATACCTACTTTTATTCCCTTTTCCTTGAGACTCGAAATAAAAATTTTCAAATCTTCTTTTAAATTTACAAGATTCAAACCACCTTGGGTTGTTACTTCTCCAGGGGACTCTGGAACAAGGGTTACACGATCAGGTTTAATATCAGTAGCAATCTTTGCCATTTCCTGAGTTGATGCCATCTCGAGATTCAATTCCGTTTTAACAACCTCCCGTAATAATTTCAGGTCACGCTCTTTGATATGTCGCCTGTCTCCGCGTAGATGAACTGTAATACCGTCAGCACCACCCAGTTCTGCTTCTACTGCACCATATAATGGGTCTGGGAATTTTTCTTTGCGCGCCTCCCTCAACGTTGCAATATGGTCAATATTAACTGAAAGTGCCATTGGGTATTATATCTAAAAACATATATGTGTCAACCTTGTGATGAAGTAGAAAATATGACTAATAGGAACTAAAATGTACTTTGCTGTGACTGAGGTATATCAAAATCAAGGAGATCTTTTGTCCAGGCAGACTTGACATCTTCTTAAATATGGTTATAATAAGTTATAAAATGAGGTTTAAATTTTCTTTGAACCTTATCATTATTGGATGAAATTTATGTTAGAGTTATTATAATTAGGGACAGTATGGCAAAATGTACATTTTGTAACCATGAACAATCAGATGAGGGTGCAATTTTTTGCACCAATTGCGGTAATCGATTCATAACCGATACGAAACAAGCAGTAATAACTGACCGTTTAAAATTTTGGGGCGGCGAATTGAGGTTATTGTCTGTTGTTTTTGTAAACTTTATGGGTTTTGAGAATTTTATAGCGACCCAGAATGCCAGCAATACTATGATCTATATGCGAGAGTTCCTAAAAGAAGTTGAGGAAATAATAAAGAAGTTGGGTGGAACATCAAATCAGATTATTCCTGACTCCCGTGTATTAGGAATCTTCGGGGCACCAAAGGCACACCACGAAGATTCATTTAGAGCTGTTCGTTGCGCTTATCAAATTAAAAATTGGTGGCTTGAAAAGAAAAAAACGAGGGAGCTTTTAGATAATGTAGACATTACGATTGGTATAAATACTGGTCGTGCATTTTTCGGTTATGTATTGGAAGAATCTTTTTTTCTTACTGTCATTGGCGACACAATTAATACTGCTGCCCGTTTGACAGAAATATCGCCTCCCAATGAGATTCTCATAAGTAAAAATACGTATGATGCGGTTAGGGAATATATTGATGCTGAGCATATTGGCGAACGGAGTATAAAAGGGAAGCGTGAGAAAGTGAGCGTTTATCTCCTTAATGCCATAAAGGAAGAGTCGAAAAGTTTTATGCCTCAGAGATTTCCCATATTTGGTCGAGAACCAGAATTACAAAGATTAATAGACATTGCACAAAATATAAAAAATAACAAGGCGACATTCTGTATTATTGGTGGCCAGATGGGTATTGGTAAGACGAGAATCAAAGAGGAATTCGAGAATTTCTTAGCTCGCGACAAATCATTCAATTTTATTGAAACACACTGTTCTAATGAAAGTCAATCACCATATTTCCCCTTTAAATTTTTACTCAGGAATTATTTTGATTTACATGAATTTGAAAGTACGGAAGTAATGTCAAAGAAAATTGAAGACCTGCTGGCAGAGAAAGGATTAACGCCAACTGATATTAAGGGTATAAAGTATCTCTTTTTAACTGATCTGCGTAGGCTTAAGGGTGATGAGATGCGTACCGTGAACGAGGAAATATTTACATCTATTAAAAATCTCATCAAGTGTGAATGTCGAGAGAATCCTTTAATCATCGTCTTCGAAGAATTTAATAGGGCAGATGCGATCTCTAAGGAGTTAGTTGCTTATTTAACCTCCGAACTTCGCAATGGCCCTTTGATGTTCCTTATGATTAATGTCTCGAGTGATTTTATGACCAATCTTGCTATTGACACCGAAGAAATTAACCTAACGCCGCTGTCGATGGATGCGACTGCTAAGTTGATTAGATTTGTACTCACCAGTGTTGATGATAAATTGGTTGATTTCGTTTATCGGGCAGCTGGTGGTAATCCTTTATTCACGATTGAGACGATTCGAAATACGCGTCGAACCGGTGTGATAAAAGAGATTTCTGGACGATGGTTTTTAGAAAAAGAACAACGACTACAATTTCTCGATGACTTATATGGTGTTATCATGTCAGCCCTCGATTCCCTGTCATCAGATTATCGACTCATCATCGATTATGCATCGGTAGTTGGTTATAGTTTTAATTTCCGCATTCTTCAAGGATTATTTGAGAACCCGAATCTCAAAGAACAATTGAACTATTTAGTAGCCGAAGGGTATATTACATTATCAAAAGATGCACAGGATCCAATATACATTTTCCGTCATAATTTGTTGAAAGATGGCGCCTACACTGTTCTGCCACTGAAAAAAAGGAAAGAAATTCATCAACAAGTCGCGAGTCTGTTCGAAAATCTCTACGCAGATCAATTATCAGATTTTTATGAAAATGTTGGTCACCACTATCTATTGTGTGAGAGTTTTAAAAAAGCAGCAAATTACTTCAAATTGGCTGGTGATAAAGCAAAGAATCTTTATGCACTAGAACAAGCATTTTATTTTTATAACAGAGTCCTCAACCTAAGGAAAGAAATGGATAGCCAAGTACCTGCAGCATTAGCAAAGGATGTTTTATTGCAGTTAACCGATCTCTATGAAATCACTGGGGATGTTCAAAAGATGGAAAAGACTGCTGATGAAGGACTACACGGGGCACGCAAGGATAAAGATTTCGCAAGAGAAATCACATTTACAGAACGCAGTGGTTATGCACTATTTTTACTGAATCAATTTGATAAAGCAGAAGAATTATTACTTGCTGGCGTGCAGAAATGTAAAGGGGATATGGTTGATATCTTAACTATTTTATATTCTGATTTGGGGGTCCTTTATGCAAGTAAATATGAATATGAGAAGAGTATTCTCCATTATAATTTAAGTTGGAATACCGCTCGCGTCAACGAAATCAAAGAGGGGATGATAGTATGTTCACTCAACCTTTCACAGCTCCACAAGAATTTAGGTAATTATGGGCAGGCATTGTATTACTTGAATTATGGTTTAGATGATCTTATACCTGCGGAGAATATGCGCAGAATTATTCAGTTTAAATATGCGGTTGCTGATATTAACTACCAAATAGGGAATTTAGAAAAAGCCAAGAGTATTCTATCAGAGACCTTCGATACCGCTGATACTGTCGGCAGTACTGAGACATACGTTAAATCTGCACTCGATCTTGCTATGATAAATACACTTAATGGAAATTCTGCGGAAGCAAAACACTACTTGGAATGCGCGGATAAAAAGCTTTCATTTTTCATAAGGGATAATCTCTTGGCCGAGATGGATCTTAAGAAGGCGTATTTCTATTATTATGAAAATGATCTCACGAAGTCAAAAGATTACCTCTTGAGTGCTCTGAAAATTGCTGAGAAATTCAATCAGCGAGAAATCGAATGCCACTGTTACAACGTACTATCGCTCATGGATGGGGAATCCTCATTAGAATATGCCGAGAGGGCTTTAGGTATTGCAGAGAGGATAAAATTACCTCCCTTGATTGCTTCAGTACTATATAGACTGACGCAAATATATATTCAAAATAACGATTCCGAAAATGCACGTTATTATGGTAGGAAGGCGTTGTTTTTATATGACGATATAAAGTCAAAATTATCAGAAGACGATCAAAAATTTTATGTCCAAAAACCTGAATATATTAAATTATTAGAGGTGTAAATATGAAGTGTTCACATTGTGGCGAAGAAATTGGACGATTGGTGTACTTTTGTCCCTGGTGTGGTAATTTTCTCGGTGAACAAAGATTATTGCCTTTTGAAGATGTGAAGCTGACATTCCTGAGAGCAGATCTTTCAGGATTTACAAAGATGAGCGAGACTATGATTGCTGAAGATGTTATGGCTTTCTTGAATGAGGTCTTTGGTTTCTTCGCAAAAATAATTGAACACAATAAGGGAATTATTTATCAAATTATTGGCGACGAGATGGTAAGTATTTTTGGACTTCCAAAAGGGTCAACATTTGCTTCTCATATGGCAATCTTTGCCGCCGAAGAGATGTTTAATAAACTATTTGACTGCAACAAAAAGGAATACCTGAAAAATCCGATTGGTTTAAAAATTGGTGTTGAGACCGAATCGGCATCGATATTTAATGTTGAGGATAATCTGCAGGATAATTTACAAAATAGGTTGATTATTACATTGGGATTTAAGAAAAGCCAGATTTTACAGAAAAATGCTGAAAATAATACTATACTTGTTGGGGAAAGTCTGTACCAGGCAACTAAGGCGTTTTTCGAATATCGTGAAGTAGGTGAGTTCTTTGAACACGATCTCTCGATAAAAGCTTACGAATATCAACTTAAATTGAAAACATAATGGCTGAACCTTCCCTTGATATTCATTCTGATCTTATCAAACAGGTAGGACTGGGTGTCAATATTGCCCGAACGTACCCAAAAGGACATCCTTCACTGTTACCTGTAGTACAGCGATTGAAAGTTTTACTTAAAGAAATACCGATTGAAGAAGAATCTATCTCGTTCGTTATCATTGAAGATGTTATCATGATCAAAGAAAATAGATTTGATTCTAAAAGATTACCTATTGTAAAAAGTCTTGTTGAAAGATTTAATCAAGTAGGAGTAAAAAGTATAACATTTAATGTTGATGTATCAGATGATGATTTAAGAGAATTCTTTGCAGCAATGGCAGCAACACCTGCAGATATTGCTGATTATGGTGATATCGTCGCGTTGACCAAATCATTGGGGATTGCCGGTGTTAAGGTCAACAGGTACCGGGTTGGTGTCATTTCCACAGATAGTGAGGTGAAGGAGATAAAATGGGAGAATTTTCTAGAATCGCTCGTCATTGCTGGGTCGGATATGACTGATGAACAAAAAGTTAAAGAATTGGGCGGTTTTTTAGCGAGTGTTGGTGTTGCTGGTAGTGAGGCAGCAGAAGTGCAAACGACTAAGATTATTGCAGGACTTGAAAAAATGGCACTCATGACCGCTGATCGATACGGAGAAGAAAGGTGGGACGAATATTCCCTTGTTTTTTCGCGTATGCTCGCTGCTCTATCACCAACAATAAAAAAGAATATTGGTAAATATAAGACAGAAAATAAGAAACTTGCTGTTCTCTTTAGAAGTTTAATACCTACCATCCCTGATGAGGAAATTATAGATTTGATAGCCACGAAGGCCAAACAGAAGGCACCGGACACTGAAGAAGAAGTTGTCGGTATCTTGCAAAATATTCCCGGCGCCAGGCTTCCTAATATTTTATCGACCTTACGGGTCAATGTCCCGGACCTCAATTTTGAACAGATCGCTGCTCGATTGATGAAGGAATTAGAGAAAACCAAGGGAACCAGGGAGGCGGGTAAATTCCAGAGCAAAAATTTGGAAGCAGATATGAGACAATTTTTCCCGAGGCTGCGTGATTCTTCACACGAAGAGCGGAATAAAACTATTGATGAATTAATCGAATTTAGTGATAGGCTTTTCGAAGCAAAAAATTATGACCTGATTCGATTATTAATTGACCGTTTCGATACAATGGCAGATGCCGAGACAGAGATGAGGACCTTTTCGAAGGTTGTCGAGGGCTTTAAAAAGTTCTATCTCAAAGCAAGCGAATTAGAAAAAAATGATATTGTTCGATTTGTCTCCAAAAAGTTTGGTAAACACTTAGTCCGTAAAGGAAAGGCATACTTAGAGAAGAAGAGAGTTATCATTAAAGCCATCAGTGATTTAAAGGATCAGGATTATGTGCCGGAATTAGTTTCTTTACTCTGGGATCCCGGAAGTTTTGCTGAGGCAAGACAGGCATTAGTATCGCTCAGCGAGTTTTCGATACCTGTACTCATTGGTACACTTAAGGAAACTGAAGATCGCTCGGTACGCATGAAGATTCTTGATGTATTGAGCAGAGTTGGTGCACAGGCAGTACCTGAGCTCAGAAAATTATTATCTTCCCCCGAGTGGTACGTTCGCAGGAATGGCGTATACCTATTAGGAGAGATAAAAGCGACATCTGCTGTCCATGATATCGGTAAATTAATTGATGATGATAAGGAGCAGATACAGTTTGAAGTGGTTAAGAGTCTTAATAAAATTGGCGACCTAAAGTGTAAGGTTTATCTCAAGAAGGCATTAAACAGTGAATATCTGAGAGTAGTGGTGGCAGCAATGACTGGTTTAGAAAAGGAAGATGTACAACTAAAGATTGCAGAGGTTGCAGCGTGGTTAAAACACCGCAAGAGCATTCCCGATGAAGGTGAGGAGGCATTTAGGTGCAAGATTATTACTATTCTGGGAAACGTTGGTGACGATTCAGTCGTTGATGCACTGGTTGAGGTGCTGAATGAAAAGGCACTATTTAAGGGCGAGTTACTGAGTATTACAAAGAAGACGACCCTCAATGCCCTTGCAAAGATTGGTTGCGAAAAGGCGATGCAGGCGCTACAAGATGTTACCAAGCATAGAGACCAGTTCGTTGCCGCCGCAGCCAAAGAAATTCTTGAAAAAGTCAAAAAGGATGATGGGGTCAGGTCTTGAAATTTAAGATTCAATTGAAATTTTTTTACCTACACTAAAATTAAATCGTAAAAGTCGATTTATCCACGTGTTGTATCAAGTACTTTTGTGAATAAGCATAAGCAATCTTAAATTTCAAGACCTGACCCCAAATTTATTTTCCTTATTGAAATAATTTTCTCCAAAGGATATGTATTTATGACATCTTTGGATTCAAGCCAGCCTCGCCGTGCTGTAGCAACACCAAACTTCATCCACAGAAGTCCTTCAACACTATGGGCGTCGGTACCG
>Ga0114921_10000204_pt1 | contig 24384 bp, 31 predicted proteins | sample BentaG_FD_87016 | JGI IMG/M metagenome (GOLD analysis project Ga0114921, IMG submission 87016) | Deep subsurface microbial communities from South Atlantic Ocean to uncover new lineages of life (NeLLi) - Benguela_00093 metaG | ecosystem: Environmental > Aquatic > Marine > Oceanic > Sediment ... | reverse complement strand
TTGATGACGGAAAACCACCCCGTACCTAGCTTGCTCTGTTCCACTGACCAGCCGGGCATCTATCTCAAGAGCAAAGTCACCAAATTGTCCCGCTTCCTGGCACCAAACCATGTGTGCCCCAGGCTCCTTCCCCAGCACACGATACTCACCATCCTCATAATCCATTTCGGATTGGTCATCGGAGTGCCTGAGCCAGCCAGTGCCAGGATTGCTGAAGTCATCCTCATACAACAACCTAGTTGCATCCCGGTTGATGAGAATCACCACTACAATACTCAGGGCTATGGCTGCCGCTAGGCTAAGTGCTATCCAGACTAACCTAATCCACTTTCGTTTTCCCTTGCCTTCTTCAGCAGCCTTAGCTGATGGCATCTCTACGGCAACAGGCTTAAACTCGGACTTCCCGATTGGCACTGATAACTCCCCAAGTGCCTTTTGTATCCGCACAATCCGCGCCGACTCGCTTTTTGATCTCGGATGAATACCTAAGGTTTTGAGCCCATCGAAGATGCGAGGAAGAATGCTTGCAGTCCCCTCTGCTGGAATACGTATTGAGGCTGCAGCACCCACAGCTTCTCGCCATTCTGGCTGACGGTTTTGAAACTCGATGTGCGTAATGTCTCGCAGCACCGGGACAAACTCTTTGCCAGTTTCATGGGCACGGACGACTTCTCTCGTGACCTGGCGAGAACCAACCGAGTGTGGGGATATCACCAAGACAAGGACTTTAGCTTGCTCGACTGCCTGTCCTGTCTGTATCAGGTAGGAAGGCCCAGGAACGCTATCCACCTCGTAACACCACGTCGTATAACCCGCCTCTTCTAGTCCCAAGGCGATTTCCAACGCCACAGCAGCATCTTCTTCCACATGAGCGATGAAAACATCACTCATTAGCTTCCCCTTTTATTACCTTCAGTCCAACTGCCAAAGGCATCTTATTCGCTATCAGGACCGGCCTGGTTCTTAGTCTCTCCACTGGCTTTTCTACGCTTGGTACGCCGTCTGCGTGTCCACAAATCACGGAAGAAGCTTCGGTCTAGTAGATGCCGATTATCAGCCACATTCAAGAGGTCCTTTGATACTCCACCCTCAAAGTAGGCCACCTCAACATGCTTGCCTATGTTCTTCACAGCCTGGAGAGCATAAGCGAAATCAGAGTCTCCGCTTACCAGGATTGCCACATCGTAGAAGTCATTCCAAGCAAAATCTAACAGGTCTGTAGCCAACATAATGTCTACGCCCTTCTCGACAGGGATACCCTGTGCCATTTTGGTGCTGCCTAGTCGCACTTCTAGATATGGTGTTTTAGTCAGGATATCAAGGAATTCCTGTTGTTCTCGATAGCCATCAGGTCGTTGAGTTTGGTCCTGCAGGACATTGTAATAATATATTCGGAACAATTGCCTCGAACCACAGAGCTTGTTAGTAAACTCGGTAAAGTTGAGGTCATGGCGTCTAAACTTACTCTGCAGAGCGTGATAAAGATTGCTTCCGTCTATGAAGATGGCAACTCTATTTTCCATAATCTACTCCTATTAATATTAAGTGGTTTTCTGGAAGTAATAACCGACTCCGGGTTCAGTCACAATGTATTTAGGTTGAGCAGGGTCTGGCTCTATCTTCTGGCGCAGGTGCCAGATATAGATACGTACATTGTCTAGGTCATCAGTATATTCCCAGCCCCACACCTTTTCCAGTAATTGTTTGTGAGTGAGAATGCGGTTAGCATTCCTCAACAGAAGGGCAAAAAGGCGAAACTCTATTGGAGTAAGTTTCACTCGTTCTCCATTGACGATGACCTTCCGTTCGGCAATATCCACAGTAAGATAGTCATCACTGTAGGTAACCTTCTTGGCATCCAGTGAAGAGGGTAACTCAGCCCGTCGCAGTACTGCCTGCACCTTAGCTACCAGTTCCTTGTTCCCCACTGGTTTAATAAGGTAATCATCAGCCCCATAGTCAAGCCCACGCACTATATCTTCCTCAGATTTCTGCTTACCAGTGAGCATGATGAGAGGTACATCAGACATTTCACGGATGCGGGTGCAGGTCTGCCAGCCGTCCATCTTGGGCATCACCACATCTAGAAGCACCAAATCTGGCTTCTGGGCAAACAGAAGCCGCAGGGCCTCCTGCCCGTTACTGGCCTGAGACACCTCATAACCTTGGTGAGTAAGAATCTGGTCAACTAGCCTAACAAAGGTAGGTTCGTCATCAACTACGAGAATCTTCTTCCCCATTGCCACCTCTATTGTTCTTTAGAGTTATCCTTTGGCCGCTGTTGCAACATTTCGGCAATCACTCCGGGCAGTTGACGGGTATCGATGGGCTTAGATAAATAGGCATCGCACCCGGCTTCAATAGCCTTTTCTTTATCTCCCTTCATAGCATAGGCAGTAATGGCAATAACAGGAATATGGCTGAAGGCTGGCATCTGCCTGAGCCTTCCAGTCACCTCAAGCCCATTCATTTTGGGAAGTTGTATATCCATTATGATGAGGTTTGGCTTCTCTCTCATAGCCATATCCAGTGCCTCTTCGCCATCGGTTGCTTCGAGCAAGATGTAGTCCTGTGCTCTGAGGGCCATCCTAAGTAGTCTTAGGCTTGCCGGATTATCCTCTACTATCAGTATCTTTTCCTTCATCACGGGTTTCTTCTGATGACGATAGTGGCAGGGTAAAGGTAAACTTGCTTCCCTTTCCATACTGACTCTCTACCCAGAGTCGGCCGCCATGCTTTTCAATAATTTGTCTGGTGAGTGTCAGTCCTAGCCCAGTTCCTCCCTCTCTGGTTGCTGGACTATCCACCCGGTAAAAAGGTTCAAATATCCGTTCCTGTTCCTCTTCCTTAATGCCAATGCCGTTATCAATCACACTGACCTGAGACCAAGCACCATCCCTGACTGCCTCAATCTTAATCTTACCTCCATCCGCAGTGAACTTGTTGGAATTACTCAGCAGGTTAAAAAGTACCTGCTTTATTCTGGCTTCATCAGCACGAACTGGCGGTAGCCCTTCTTCCACTTCAACGTCAAGAGTTTGCTTTTTGGAGGCAAACAGAGGCGTCATAGTGTTGGCTACCCATTCTATCACATCGGCTAGGACAGTATCTGTTAATCTGAGCTCTACCTTGCCCGATTCTACCTTGGAAAGGTCAAGGACGTCATTAATTAAGCCCAGTAATTGCTCACTACCACTCAAGATATCACTAAGGCATCGCCTCTGCTCCTTGTTAATCTTTCCCGACGCCCCATCCATCATCAATTGGGAAAAGCCAATAATGACATTGAGTGGTGTGCGCAGCTCATGAGATACATTAGCCAGGAATTCTGACTTGGCTTGGGTTGCCCGCTGCACTTCCTCGTTGGCTTCAAGCAATAGCTTATTAGACCGCTGAAGATTCTCAACAAGCCTTTTATTCTCCAATGAGAGCCTTTGCTGCTTGAGGGCATTAGAGATGGTGGTCTTAATTTCATCTGGATTCACTGGTTTGACAAAATAGGCATAGGCACCCTGATTTACGGCTTCTATTGCTGTCTCCACACTGGCATAGCCAGTCATCATGACCACCGCCACTTCTGGATTTATTTCCTTGGCTAACTCCAGTATCTCCATCCCCCCAATATCGGGTAACCTTATGTCAGTAATAACTACATCAAAGGAGCGGCTCCTTACACTCTCCAGAGCTTCAGCCCCCTTCTCCAGTTGTGTCACCTTATATCCGGTATCCTCTAGGATACTGGATAGGGTTGCCCGGGTGTCGGCTTCATCTTCTACCACCAGAATATTGGCAGTTTCTGACATCATTTCTTTTCTCCCCGGTTATCTCTTCCACCAGTCCTAGCACCTTCTCCTGAAGCTGCTTCTGTAAGTATATCAGGATATTGCAGCAAAATATGCAGTCCAGATTGGTAAATGGAAGGGTTTTGGTGGAGACCAAATCAAAGTAAGAAAAACTGACCATCTGCCTGCTATCACTGTTCACCAGGTAGCTTTCGTCACTACGGGTGCAGGTAGCGCTCCAAAGCCTCAGGTTTCGCTCTCCCCGGTTATACTCTCGGAAATCGTATCCTACTTCCTGATACACCTTTTCTAGAACTAGGTCGAGAGCTGTAGTGTCGTTTTCAGCCATCATGCTTCCTTATCAGAGTCCTAGCCTCTCATCAAAGACACTTTATGCGATTGTATCACGAAAGTAGAGAAATGGCCAACGGTCACTTGTAGCCCGTAGCTGGGTGGTGCTGCCTGGCAATTGGAAACAAGGGTTTGATGCGCTATGCGTGATTTTTAATGAGCTTTTAATAGTACTTTTATGGCCAATAAATACCCACCCTCTAAGATGGAATAGAGAGATGAAGAACTTGAGTAAGGGAGTAGTAACTAGAAAATGAAAATTGTATGTGCCTGGTGTGGTAGGGAAATGGGAGAGAAAAATGGTAGAGGTGTAGAGGGAGTTTCTCATGGCCTGTGTAACAAGTGCTTAGCTAGGTTGCAAGAGGAAGTGAAGAGTGGGCTTAGTGCCGAGAGTGAGCTGATAGAGGATGCGCAAGATACATAACAATTTGCAGAATTTTAATGGGATTTAAACAACAGTTTTATGGGCAATTAATGTTGGTGTCTTAAGATAGAAGTATCAATACAGGTAATTTAACTAAAGGGGAATCAAGAGATAGAAATGACTCATGACAACAGTAGCAAAAATCTAGGCGGAATCATCAAACAACAGAGGCTTGCGATATCGTTAACACTAACGGAGCTTTCTGCTAGGTCAGAGGTATCTCCATCACACCTGGGTCGCATAGAGAGGGGAGAGCGTTTCCCATCGGCTCATATTCTACAAAGAATCGCAAGGCCCCTAGGGTTTGAAGAAAGTGAACTATTTGCTTTAGCTGGCTACTTATCCCCCCAGCTTTCAGCAGAGGCTAAGAAGATTGCAGAGAAGGAAGTCAGGCAATTGGACCCTGTTGTGACTAGTATGCTGGCACAAGAGCCTGTTGAGATGCAGCACGCTGTAATTGCCATCTTTACCATCTTAAAGAGTATTACCCGGAGGATAAAATGAGTTATAACATTCTGGTTATCAACCAAAGCGACCTTACCCAGAGTAGTAAGATTGTGGCCACCTTAGCCACAGAAGGCTTTAATGCAGCCACTGGTTTAGGCTACCTGACAATATGGTCGCGTCAGGACGAGTTTAAACCGGATTTGATTATCCTGGGGGACACACTATTAATAGACAGCTTTGAAGCTTGCTACCTACTACGCCAGGCATTAGATATTCCTATTGTGATGCTGGGCAAAACCCCGGGTGCCGGTGCCTGGTGCCAAGCAGTGGGCGCTGGAGCTGATTGCTATCTAGAAATGCCTGTCTATTATCCAGAGCTAGTAGCCAGGGTGAAAGCTATCCTCCACCGCTATGAACTGAGCAAGCTATATAAAAGAGATTCAATAAGGTGATGTAGATAATGAAAGTTTTTAGTTGGCTAGTTTCAATAGCACTCGCTCTTGGTATCAGTGGTTTTGCTTTTCTGCATTTTTCGCCTGACTACAACATATACCTAGTGAGGAGTGAGAGCATGACGCCAACCATCAATATGGGAGACATGGTAATCACCGGTCCCTTGGGTGGTCCACTAAATGGTGAGCTAAAACCGGAGGCGATTGTAATCTACGAGCACGGCAAAGAACTGGTTACCCACAGGCTGCTCTCAATTGATGGTGAAGCACTGGTAACCAAGGGTGATGCTGCCGAGGAGCCCGACCCGTGGTCAGTTAGCCTGTCTAATGTCAGGGGTATTTACCTGTTCAGGATTCCCTATATAGGTTATGTGCCCAATTTTGTTCGCACTAAACTGGGCTGGTTCCTGGTGATTATTCTTCCAGCCACATTGCTCGTTGCCTTACTTGTTAAGGATATAGTCAAAGAGGCACTATGCACAGCTTAAAAATAACAGTATGGGAGCAAGGAGGTGAGGTTACTGAGAAATAACAAAAAGATAGAACCGGAAAGAGAAACCCCTAAAATATCAAAAATTCAGAAAGGAGACAAAAATGAAAAAGATTCTTGGTTTAACAGTAGCAACTTTACTCGTAATCGTAATGGTGGGTGGTGGCACTTGGGCTTACTTCAGCGATACTGAGACTAGTGCCAGCAACAGCCTTACCGCTGGAACGCTGGATCTTAACATTGACAGTGGAGATACGGCAGTGACCACATTTGCCGTAACCAACGTGGTTCCCGGTGATAGCGGTAATGGCAGCAATACTCTGGCGAATGTAGGCGACCTCAATGGGGAACTGGATATCCAATTTTCCACAATTACCAATATTCCAGGGGCTGGCGGTGGTGAATATGAAGGTGGCAGTGGTGAGCTTGGGGCTAATGCTGAGATAGCAGTCTATATTGATGTAGACCAGAGTGGCGACTGGAGCAGTGGCGATATTGGTCTTAAGTCAGATGACACTACCTATAGTAATCCCACAGCCTTGGATTATGATGCCATAGATAACTATAACAGTGCTATCTGGGATGAGGTAGAGACAATGGCTACTTCAACTGCAGATGATTTCGTCATATTGTGGCGTGTTGCTACCTCTGTTGGTAACGATATCCAGGGTGACAGCGTTAGCTTTGATGTAACCTTTACCCTGGAGCAGGCCAACGCTGATTAAGCAGCCTGAACCAGATGCTTGGTACCGGGTTAAGGGGCTGGGGACTATAAAAGCCTCGGCCCCTGAGAGCAAAAGAAAATAAGTAAAGGAGGTGCCATGAAAAAGGTCTTATTCCTCTCAGTAGTGCTTATACTGCTTCTGGCTGCTGTTGGCCGTGGCACCTTTGCTTATTTTAGCGATATAGAGGACTCGTTTGGTAATAGTCTGACTGCTGCTGAACTGGTGTCCGTAACCCTGCTGGACGATGGCTTTGAAGGTGACCCCTGGGATGCCAACTGGGATGACAATGGAACGACTAACTGGACTCAGAACAATGGTCAGCAACACGGCGGTTCGTACGCTGCTTTGTGCGACAGGGATAACAACGGCTACCTCACCTCTGATGATTTAGATGGTTCAGTGGTAGATAGTATTACTGTGTCCTTCTGGTTCAACGGAAAGAGTCTAGAAGCCGGTGACATACTTGTCCAGCTCTATAACAGCAGCACATATGATACCTGGTACGATTTAACAAACTATCCCACTTATAAGAACAATGCTTGGTGTGAGTTTAGTGAGGAGATAACTGACCCTCAATACCTCATTTCCAGCTTCAGGCTAAGATTTGACGGTTCGGGACTGGTAGATAAGAACGAGGTGTGCAATATAGATGATGTGCTAATCACAGTGAAACAATGGCCCTAACAGGCTGACTCATAAATAAGGTATGAAAATTGAGCAAAACTAGCTGAGTCGGCAGAGTCGGGGAATCAAGATAGAAATGACTCATGACAGCAGTAGCAGAAATCTAGGCAGACTCGTCAGACAACAGAGACTTACAATACCGCTGACACTCACGGGGCTTTCTGCTAGGGCAAGCGTATCCTCATCATGCCAACTTACTTTATTAGTATATTACCATATAAGTAGGCGTTTGTTAATACCCTTGACGTATATTATTTGCTGGTTATATACTAACAAGGTAAACGTTTTTGGAGAGGGGAATATGAACAAGGTACGCATTACTGTTATGGGTTATCGCTGCGAACGGTGTGGTCACGAGTGGATACCGCGCAACACGATGCGAGAGCCACGTGTCTGCCCGAAGTGCAAATCACCGTATTGGAATGTTCCCAGAAAAGAAACTAATAATCCTGACAGGGGGCTAGCAGTAAAGTGAGTCTTCGTCCTATTGACGATGAACTTGTTTAAGTAACAATTGCTAGGTTTCAAAAGTGGCAGACAGAATTATAAATAAGGCTCAGTTAAAGGTCATAGTTATTGAGGATAATCCTGAAATCGTGGAGGCAGTGCCACTCCACGGGGATAAGGATTCTCTCTTAAGAAGGCAATCTATTATTTGAGATAAGAAAATGAGAAGAAGCAGGCTACAGACAATAGGGAAAACAGTCCAGGGTGAGCTGGTTGGACGCAGAGGGCTCAGCTGCTGGCAAGCATTGTTTATCATTGGCATAGGGGTAACCATCGCTGTCTGTGAGTATGTCTTCGCCTACCAAAATGTAGCCTCTGGCATAGTTATCGCCCTCGCCCTGGCTATTGCGATATACCTCATGCTATCCATCCTCCACCTTGACCAGCGGATAATTAACTGTGGCGAGTCCTTAGCTCTCATTCCCTTGTATATCCTGTTCACCTCATCACTGCCCTGGTTCTTTATAAATGAGCACTACCTCCTGCCGGCAGTCTATTCCTGTGTCCTGGGACTTAGTTTCTGGCACGTGTACCAGAAGAAGCTGAGTCTGAGGGAGATTTTTGGTTATAGCCGAGCGAAACTTCTCAAGTATTCGTTGATAGGGCTGGTGATTGGTGTCCTTAGGGATGGTGGAATACTTTATTCTCCGTCCGGCTCCTGCCTTCCCCTCCTTTGAGGTGAAATACCTCTTCCGGGATATGGTATACATGCTCTTCTTTGTTGGCATAGCTGAGGAGCTTCTATTCCGTGGTTTGATTCAGCAAGACCTGATGAGGGCTTTTGGCTGGAAATGGGCACTATTGGGTGCTAGTGCGCTATTTGCCATTATGCACCTTACCTGGAGGTCAATTCCCGAACTGGGTTTCGTCTTCCTCGCCGGGCTTATCCTGGGAGGTCTATATTTGAAGACAAAGAGCCTGGTAGCACCGATTGTAGCCCATGGAATAAACAATGTGATTCTGGTATCAATATTGCCCTACATATTTATGGAATGATAATGAGTACAGTTAGAGTAAATCAGTTAAAAGGTTGGTTTGAGACAAGGAGAACCGGGAAATTGGGGCTGTGGCTCATGCTTTCACTGGCACTCTCACTTGTCTTCTTCCGTGAGTTCTGGGTAAGGCTGCCAGCCATGCTTTCTCCAGGTTGGGTCTTCGGAGAGCACCACGCCTCCCCCTGGGGAGTCCTGGCACTGTGCCTTGTCTTCCTCTGGCTCAAGAGGAAAGAGGTATGGAAAGGAATGAGCCTTAGCAGTTCTTATCTTGAGCAAAGTAAAGGGTATAGACTCCTTACCGGACTTGGCAGGACAGTCATCGGCCTGGGGCTAGTGGTGGGTGCTGTGCTCATGCCCTCATCACCGGACTATCTGGTGTTCCAGGTGCTGCTGGCATTGCTGGGGGTATTTATTATCTTCTTTGGTCGGGCAGCCAAAATCCCCTCCATTCTCCTTACTATATATGCCTTTACCATCTCCTTCCCCCTGATGATTCAGCACTTCGTCGAGGACGTTTACTCAAGAATTGCCATTACACCGCTGATGTGGCTTCTGCCAACCATAGGTTATCCGTTGCAAAATGAAGGGCAGTGGCTACATTTCACCAGCTCCGGCGGGGAGCTCATATCAATAGCTATCACCGCTGACTGTGCTGGACCAGCAACCATGGCGGTTTTCATAGCCATATTTGCCCTGATGACACTTGATATGCCCCTACCGCCCAAAAAGACAGCCGGACTCTTCCTGTTTGGCGTTGTGGGCACCTGGTTTCAGAGTTTTATCAGGCTTGTCATACTGATATTGGTGGGCTATTACTGGGGAGAGCACGCCCTGTGGACAACACACTTCTGGACAATCTATATCCTGTTCCCTCTGTGGTATCTCCTCTTTGCCTATGTCTACTTCAAACAGGTAAGACGATTACCCAAGGTAAGGGAAAGTAGAACTGAAACACATCTTGGAGACTGAACTGTAAAAATGGAGCAAAGCAGACATAGAGGCACGATGTTTAAGCTAGCTATCCTCTGGCTGGGGATACTTCTCCTTGGTAGCTTCTGGCTGACAGTAAAGGGGACATCAGACCCAGTTAGCCTGGTGGTCATTCCCCAGACACCCAGAGAGGGTGAGCCGGTAATCGCTATCTTCAAGTTAAACAACCCCTCTTCTCATCCCGTGGTCACCGAGTTTCAGTTCTACACCAACGGTCAACTTCTGAAGGAGGGTACAACTACCATAGCCCCTGAGTCGGGTAAGACCTACAAGTATGCCTATAAGAACCCCCTTCAATTGGGAGAGCAGCTCAACTTCCTGGTCAGAACCCATTCAGAGTTGGGTAATCATGAGAAGAGCCTCTCCTCGCCACCCTATCCTCCCCAGGTATGGTCGAGTTTCGTTAGCTTTGCCTCCTTCTCTACCTCAGTGATGAGCTCAATTAGCACCATGAGCTACTACCAGAATGCCTTCGGCAGCGACATAGGGTTTAATGTCGGGCTCCTCTCCTCTGTTGTCCTCATCACCCTGCTCATCTTCCTGGAATTAACCCAACCCCTGCTTCGGGAGGGAACCATCACTATCCTGAGAAGACTGAGGTTAAGGTTTAGCACTGTCACTTGGATACTGTTTATCATCTTCACAGGCATCGTCTATACTAGGTTGGTGATGATTCTGGCTAGCTGACTTTGGTCTAGGTAATAGTGGTGATAGCTCGGATAAACTTCACCGTACTGATTTTTCAGCGCTCCTCTTTTTGTACTTCTATGTGAAGAGCGTAAGCTCTGCTGCACTAGAAAAGAAAATCGGAGAGATTGCCTATGCCAAGTGTAAAAAGTACTGGATAATAGCCTCGGCTTTCGAAATAGTTTCCTTAGCCAACTATGTAATATATTTCTTCTATTCTCCCTTGACCTAGGCTCTACGGCTGGAGTAACATACAGGCGGTTGGGGTAATCGCCAGCACCCTGGATGGTGAGGAGATTTGATACAGAGAAAGTCTATGAGAGCTAGAGTGCGATACCTCATACGGTCCTTCCAGAAAAAGTTTGTCCAACATCCGGTGGCCTCAATCCTCTTATTACTGATGCTCGCCTATTTTGCCGCCACCATCGTCATCGCTATCTTTGAAGACATAGGGCTCATGACTGCCGCTATGAAAGCCCTGCCAGCCTTCCTGGGCGAAGTAGGGGAACTGGAGACCCGCTCCCCGGCAGTCGGGCTCAGCATCATAGTGGCACTGATAGCCAGTATTGGCTTCATGGCGGTAATCACTGCCAAGGTCACCGCGATGTTTGTTGAATTCGTTAGGAGAGGAGGAAGCATGGCAAAGAGAGTTAACTTTTCAGACCACACCATCATCTGTGGCTGGAACTTTCAAGGACACCGAATCATTGAAGAGCTACTGTCAGGTGGTCAGAAGCGTCGCCAAGAAATCGTCATTCTGGCCAACACTGACGAACGACCCATCAAGGACGAGCGGGTTGAGTTCATCAGCGGTGACCCTTCTCAGGATAGTGACCTGATTCGGGCAAGGATAAAAGAGGCAAGGAGTGTCATCGTGCTCAGTGACCTCGGCAAGGGTGCCAACGAAGCCGATGCCGAAGCCCTTATGATTACTCTTGCAGTGGAATCTCTGAACCGAAAGGTGCACACCTGCGTGCAGATTGTGAACTCCGCAAACCGCACTCACCTGGAGCGCGCCCACGCCGACGAGATTATTTGCCTTGACCAACTGGGTGGCTGTCTGGCTGTTGCCTCAGCTTTGAATCCTGGCGTTTCGAGTATAGTCGCAGAGTTATTGACCTTCAACCGGGGTAGTGAATTTTATCGCTACGATAAGCACCTGTCCGACAGGCTGATTGGGAAGGAATTTATTGAAGCGGTGAAACTCCTGGCAGACGAGCGTATGCTCCTCCTGGCGGTGGAAACCGATAACTCCGAAGAACTTCGCCGGCAACTAAGCAGGGATGCCTTCTACTTACTGGAGGAAGATTCAAGGATGCTGATTGTCAATCCACAGTCGCGGTACCAGCTCTGTCAGGGTGATGCTCTATTTGTGATTGCCGAATCGGAACCCAGCGAACTCTGAAGCCTGCTGACTTACGGTTTTACCCTTTATCACTGAAACTCCTCTGATAAATCTAAACCGACGGTCTATGCTACTCTGCTGGCCTACCCACCGGCATAATGTATAATGGCTTACATTGCTTATCCAGCCGTAACACCTCTCTAACCTGCTTATCATTAAAGGCACCGATGGCTACTGTTGCCAGACCAAGGGCGGTGGCCTGAAGATATATGTTCTGTCCGGCATGCCCCACCTCTATGTGGACATACCTCTCCCCTCTGGTACCATATCTGGCAAGTGTCCGGCTATACAAGGCACAGATAGCGATGTCCACCGGAGCCTCATAGATGGATTCCTCGCCTGGTGCTGCTCTGGCTAGCTCTTCCCTGGCATCTCCCCGGCTCTGCAGTGTTAGAGAGTGGCTATCTACATTATAGTGGTATATGCCATCACTAATCCCTTCGGCACCATTAGCACCGCAGACAACAAAGATTTCCAGGGGGTAGGTAGCTCCAGCACTGGGGACAGCTCTATATTGCCAGGAAGTATCAGTGATGCCCTGCGCCGACCATAGAATTTGTGATAACTGTGATTGAGAGAGAGGTTCAGGAGTGAAATTTCTTATTGACCGTCTTCGGGCAATAGCTTCCTCTAGCGATACCCTACCTTCTCGGCTTGGTGAAGGGAGATAAATTTGACTCGGCTGACTGGCACTCATTACTTAGTCTTGGTCCAGAAGTCCATACTCAAGTATTTCCACCCACCATCAGCCAGCACAACTGCTATGTTACCCTCATCCATCTCACTGGCAACCTTAATGGCCTGGTGAACTACTGCCCCTGAAGATAACCCGGCAAAGATTCCTTCCTTTTCCAGGAGTTGCCTAGTGGCTGCTGCCGCCTGTGGGCTGGTGATGTAAGGCATCTCAGTAACCAAACTTAAATCCAGTAATGGTACCAATAAGCCCTCACCTATGCACTTTAGACCCTGAATGGTATCACCCGGTGGCGGTTGAACTCCGATTATCCTGATATCCGGATACTTCTCTTTTAACCGCCGACCAACACCAACTATAGTCCCAGCAGTGCCAATACCAGCGATTACGGCATCAATTCGGTCGTAGGGAAAATCATTCAATATCTCAACAGCGGTAGTCTCGTAATGAGCCAACGGGTTGGCTGGGTTGGAGAATTGGTCAGTCATATAGTATCTCTCATCTCGAGCCACCAGTTCCTGCACAGTGTCAATAGCTCCTTGTGTTCCATCAGCTCCCTTGGTAAGAATAATCTCAGCACCATAGATTCTGAGCAGTTGCTGCCTCTCCAGGCTCATATCATCGGGCATAACAACGGTTACCTTATAATCCTTCTTGTGTCCCAGTGAAGCTAAGGCTATCCCGGTATTGCCGCTAGTCGCTTCAATAATAATCCTATCCTTGGTTAGTTCTCCACTTTGCTCCGCCTTATCTATCATATATTTTGCTATCCGGTCCTTAATGCTGGCACTCCCGCCCAGGTTTTGCCCTCCCAGTTTGGCCAGGATTTTCACCTTGCTATTAGGGCTTATCCGAGCCAGTTCTACCAATGGAGTATGCCCTATTGCCTCAATAACATCTTTGAAATACATGCCTCTGCTCCTTACCTGATTGCCTCACGTGAGATAATAGATTATATCATTTACTGAAGTACACACAAAAGCTATTTAGCCTAATGGGGTGCTTTGAGTTCCCTTGAGTATCTAGTATAATGTTTGGAAGAGCTAATATTTAGAGGATTCGGATGAGTGAGATAAAGAGCGCTCGTGAGATAGCCATGGAAAAAGTGGAAAGGTTAGACAGGGCGACCGATGAGGAGCGCTTGAGATGGCAATATGTCCCAGAAGGCGAAAAACTGGCGGCCACATATCTTAGGCAAAATTATAATCTACTAGTTGAGTTGGGCAAGTATGACGAAAAGGCGAGAAAGTATGTCGCAGAGGGTGCCGGGGAGGTACTAATCAGAAGTATTAGCCTACCTAAGGATGACCTCGCCAAGAGAAAGAATAGAAAAGCAATGGATGGGCTCAAGATACTGAAGAGTGATAAAGTAAGCGTGGAAAATGTTTACAGTAAGATAAGGCGTATCTTCAATCACTATACTGACCAGGGAGAGCAGCAGAAAAGGCAGGCTTATGAGAAGCTAAAGGCTGAATTTGAAGCCAAAGTGCAGCAGGCAGTTCAACAGCAGGTGGGCTTATTTAGCGGGATTAAGATAAATGTAGAACAACAGCCGCAATTCCAGATAGAGTGGCGGAAGCTACAAGCCCAACTGGATTCGCAATACCTCAAGCTCCTTGATGAATTTAAGCTGGAGCTACCAGCTATACCTTAGGAGAATCTAATGGGTACCGATGACGACAGGATTGAATACGCAGTCAGGCATACTAAAATACTAAGACTACCTAAGCAGAAACTAGCCACCTTCGGCACAACCAATATTTACTACTACCTGGTCAGTGAACCGGTCTACTCTGAGCTAGAAAAAGATATTACCGAGACCGTGATTCGAGAGGGCAGGGTGATTGCTGAGAGGCCCAGGATTGTAACCCCCTATTATCTTTCCCACCTGGAGGGATTTAGCCCGGAAGCCAGAAGATACTTTGATAGGCTACTCAAGGTGCATGGCCCCAATGCCCCCGGGCTGTTTTATACTTACAAGAATGAGCCAAAACAGCTTAACATCGTCTCTGATAACCTGCCATCTGTAGTAAATAAGCTGAACGCTGAGATTGAGCGGCGTGGCGACCCGCTAGTTTCCATAATTAAGGGGCAGGATGAGCTTTGGGATGTATCACTGATGAAGTTTGTCTATGAAATGACCAGAAGTTCATTAGAAAACAACCTATCACAACTGGGAAATAGAGGACTTTTAGATATAGATTCCAGTGGAGTTCCAGTTGATGCCAGGCTAAGAATTGAGACACTTTTCAGACAGGTGGCTAATGGTGAGAGTGAACCCAGCGAGCTAAAGGCAGAACTGGAGCGCTGGGGTCTATTTGAAGAATACCAGGATAAATTTTTGTCCCTCTTCAGGAAGAGATAATAAAAAATAGAGTTTCCTTTTCTCCTACCCGTCTCCACATCGGTTTTTTGCCTCTCCCCTGGGAAGCCTAAGACCACTTACTCAGCATAAGCTGAGTGTCTAGGTCCTGTCTCCTTTAGAGCAAAAGAGAAGATAGCTACCACAGTAATCAGAACGCCCGCAGTCATAAAGACAAAGCTGTAGCCTCCAGTTGCATCCACAATCCCCCCAGCGATAACTGGCCAGATAAAGCTGCCTGCGCCGGCGAGGGCAGCTATGAAGCCAGCAGTGGTGCCCAAGAGATTTGAGGCTATCTTAGGATGTTCCGTAAGCACCGTTGAGGATACCGTCATTATGACAGCAGGGAAGGAGCCAGCCAGAAAGGCAAAGACCCAGGTAAAGGGATGGAAGGCGGTAAACCACAGTAAAAATATAAAGACACCGCCTAAGATGGCACTACCCCAGAGGAATGGTTTTCTTAAACCCAGCCTGTCTGAAGCAAGAGCACCAAGGAAGTTGCCACTGACCCCACCAATGGTAAAAATAGAGGTCACCAGATGAGCCATGGTTGGTTCGATATGATGCACCTTTTCCAAGGCCAGGGGGAGGAAGCCGATGGACACCAGCACGGCACCCATGGTGAAAAACTGCACCAGAGCCAGCTTCCATGCCTCCAGATTTCTGACCACCATGGGTAAGTCCTGGAGGAAGGAGGTCTTAACCTGGCTTCCACCACTGTCCCTGGCAAATAGCCACCATAGCACCGCAGGCAGGAAGATGGCTGCCCCCATAACCCAGAAGGCTATCTTCCAATCAAAGCCAAAAAGGGGATAGGTAGTCGCTAGGGCGGCAGTCATACCTCCAGCAAAGGCGGTATAGTATATGCCAGTAGCCACCCCAATGTGCCGGGGAGGGAACCAGCGGCGGACTATCTTTGGTAGTGCCGGCATCACGATGGTACTCACTGCTCCAAAGCACATCAGCACCACAAATAACTGCCAATATACCGAGGTAAAACCCCGCAGGACAGCAAAACAGGCTATCAACACCACGGCGATACCGACCGCCTTTTTAGCTCCCAAGCGGTCGGCTAGAATACCCCCGGGTATAGAAAGGAAAATGGTTACCACAGTGGCAGCCTGAAAAATAGCTCCATATCCGGCATGGCTCATGCCAAAATCTGCTATCAAGCGAGAGGCTAGGGGAGGTATTAGAGTACGGTTCCACGAGATTAGCAAATTTACCAGCCAAACCAGAGCAAGAAGAAACCAGGGATAAAGGGATACCCCCTTTTCTTTTTCCATCCCCCTCACCTCATTAAGAACCGTCATTACTTTTTCCTTTCCTTTTCAGGCAAAGCTAATCAAAGGCAGAAGGGGGTGCACAAATACCATCACTTAATAACAGCTAATGCAATGGCTGAACATAACAGCCTTTGATTGTTTCCCAAAAGCAGGCGTTCCAGAACGCCTACCCTTCTTTTATGTCAACGGAGGCAACGCAGCCAAACTGCTTTTCAATCACTTGCTTTGATTTTCTGCAAGTCTTTCTTGAACTCCTCCCACCTCTTCCTGCCTACATCTGACCAGTTAAGTTTTCTAGTAACCGTGTTTCCCTCCGGGGTTAGGCCAGTTAGCTTCACAATCCTGCCGCCGCGAGCTTCTTTCAAATCAGTTACTCTTTGAATTATTAGCGGCTTACGCCCTCGCCTGAACACCAATCCCTCTTTACTGAAGACTATCTCCTTAACGGGGAAACCTCCGAGGGTCCATATAAGGTAGAAGACAAGGAGAGCCCATACGAATATCGCTATTCCCAAGCCCAAGTTTCTGAGGGCGTTTACAGTGCTCCTCAGGGCAACATCGTATAGCGCCACTGCAATCGGGACGGCAAATATTCTCAACAGCAAACCAGCAATGGCCACAATAATACACCCGGCCACTATTAGAATATGGACGATAAGCCTCTCTCCAGGATTGGGATACACCTTTTCTACAGTCTGAAACTGCTGACTTTCTCTTTCCTCTCCGACCATAAGTTCACCTCCTTAAGCAAGGCTTCCCTTTATTGGGAAATTGTACTACACAAACTAAGAATAGGCAAGATGTGTCCTTCGCCCGAAGAGCAAACAGCGTTTCTGGAATCAGTCCCTAGCATGGAAAGCAACAAATGTTGAATAGCCTAACGGGTTTAACTATAATAGTTTACATCGGAGTCATAAGGATTATAGGATGAAGATTTCAATAATTGAAGCTAGAGACCTCCCCGAGGCATGGTTTCTTTGCCTGCGTAAGACCCTATCTGAGGGGTATGAGTATAAGGTTGACCGTGGCAGTTATGCCGGTCAGCGTCGGAAAGAGCTTGACTTTGTTGTTGTGCAGGTCAGAAATCCGGGCACAATGCCCTTAATACCCGATGTGCCTCAGGGTGTCCCACCGCCAACATCTATGGACTATGTAAAAAGTTACCTTCCCTACCTTATGACGGCACATAAAGGTGAAGGAGAACAGTATACCTACGGTCAATATTTGGAGACACAGATTCCTGAAGTAATTAAAATGTATAAAGAGGGTGGCTATAATACCAATCAGGCGTTCATGGCAGTGGGCAATGAGAAGTCTATATCCCTTCCTGACCCTCCGTGTCTCAGGGGAATAGACACCAGAATCCGTGACAATAAGCTTCATTTTGCTGTCTATTTCCGGTCCTGGGATTTGTGGGCTGGCTTCCCCTCCAACCTGGCTGCTATTCAGCTCTTGAAGGAGTATATGGCCGGGGAAATAGGGATTAACGATGGTGAGCTGGTTGCTCTGAGTAAGGGTCTGCACCTTTATGAGTATAGCTGGGAGCTAGCTCGAGTTGCTGCCGGGATGGAATAGTAGATAAAAAGAGATGAAAGATAGGGTTTCTCCAGAAGTATTAAGTAAGTTTCCTGATTATATTCGGGGGGTGGTTATCGCCAGGGGTGTTAATAACAGTGGTGAGAATCAGAAGCTGCTCCGGTTCTTAAGAAAGGTTGAGCAGGAGGCTACCCAGGATAAGGCCCTTCAGGATATTAAGAACCACCCCAGGATAGCTAATTGGCGGCAGACTTACGCTGATTTCGGGTCAAACCCGAATAAGTTCTACTCCTCCATTGAGTCACTGGGCAGGCGTGCCCGGCGGGGTGACCAGGTGCCCTATATTAGCACTCTAGTAGCTCTGTTTAACTACTTCTCTCTCAAGCATATGGTGCCCAGTGGTGGTGATGACCTGGATAGCGTTGATGGAAACCTTCGCCTCACCCTGGCTGATGGGGATGAACCTTTTACTCTGCTAAACTCAGATGTGGTTGAGTATCCCACACCTGGCGAAGTGATTTATGGGGATAACTCTAAAGTGATGTGTCGGCGCTGGAACTGGAGGCAAGGTGACCAGACCAAGATTACCCCAGCTACAACTAATGTGGCTATAAATGTGGACTGCTTGCCGCCGGTGTCAAGGGATGAAGCCGAGGCTATAACCAAGGAACTTGCCGATTTAGTCAAAGAGTTTTGCGGTGGTCAGGTAGCATATTTTCTGCTAGATGCCAGTCAGAATGAGGTTGAGATTTAATCCAAAACTAGCCCTTGACCCTTATATGAAGGTCAGCGGTTTGTTTGCCTTTTAGGCCGCCTGAAGGCTCTTCTTACAGCAGCCTCACTGGCATTCTCAGGAACACCCAGAACCTGGTGATAGTCTTTCATGCCCCTTACTTAACATTTCACGGCAACAGGGCTATTATAACAACTGGAACTAGGATTACCAATCTAATATTGGAGGGCATCAGTGAACAAGATTGAGACTATTGCAGACATGATTGTTCAATCAAAACAGACTGTAGTCTTTACTGGTGCTGGCCACAGCACAGAATCAGGTATTCCTGATTTGCGCAGCCCGGGAGGAATCTGGGATAGGTTTGACCCTGATGAATTCAGCTACCAGAAATTCCTATCAAGTGAGGAGAGCCGAGAGAAATATTGGGAGTTCTCCAAATCACTCTGGCCAGCACTAGATGGGGCTAAACCCAACCCCGGTCACTACGCTATCACTGAACTCCATCAGCTAGGTAAGCTAGACTGCGTGATTACGCAGAATATTGATGACTTGCACCAGAAATCCGGGGTTCCTGAAGAAAAGGTAATTGAACTACACGGAACCACTAAGTGGGTTATTTGTCTTGAATGTGGCCGAAGATACCCGAGAGAAGAAATCTACAGCCGACTTCAGGCAGGAGAGAAGGTACCCAGGTGTGATACCTGCCACGGCATCATGAAGCCAGCTACTATTGCTTTTGGTCAACCAATGCCTGAGAAAGAAACCCGTGAAGCCCAGAGGAGGTCTGCCACCTGTGGCCTGTTTCTGGTGGCCGGTTCTTCTCTGGTGGTCTATCCTGCCGCCCAGATGCCACTAATCGCTAAACATAATGGCGCCAAGTTAGTTATCATTAACCTGACACCAACACCTCATGACGCCTATGCTGACATCGTAATTCAGGGTAAGACTGGAGAAATGCTGCCTCAAATAGTAGAGCAGGTAAAGGCAAAACTGAAGGCATAACATTACCGCCATATTGGTCACCAGGGCAGAAAATTGATGCCTAGTCTAGCTTAAGTCCTTTGGAGAATAGCGAATGGTTTCTAACGGGGCAAAACAAGGGAGATTCTATGGGTGGACAGCATTGTCTGGGGCGATGCTAGTCTTTTTCTGCGGCTGTGGAAACCTCTTCTACTCGTTCGGAGTCTTTGTGCCCCCTATGACTGAGGAGTTTGGTTGGAGTAGGTCAGCTCTGGCAATGGGGTACACTCTATTTCTATTGATTATGGGATTATTGGGGCCCCTGGTTGGTACTACTGTCAGTAAGTTTGGCGCCAGGAAGAATGTAATTATCGGTAACCTTGTGGCCGCCCTGGGTTTAGCAGGTATGTCCCTGACTCAGGACATATGGCACGTTTATCTCTTCTTTGGCGTTTTGATAGGCATAGGCAATGCCTTCGGGACATTCATCCCCACTATCTCAATAGCCAACAACTGGTTCATCAGGAGAAAGGTACTGGCAATAAGCTTGGTCCTTGCCTCAGGGGGTGTTGGTGGCTTTGCTTTCCCCCCACTCATAGCTTGGCTTATTGCCAACCTGGGCTGGCAGTTAGCCTGGGTTTGCCTGGCTGGAATACACCTAGTATTAGCCACCGGTATTGCCGGAATAATCATCAGAAATAAGCCAGAGGACTTGGGGCAGGTTCCTGATGGGAAGATTACTGAAGTAGACCAGGAAGCGGGCCCAGGCCGGGTAGCTTCAGGTCGGGTTTACCAGACACCGGTAGATTGGGGAACTAAAGCCGCCCTGCGAACACATGCTCTCTGGTTAATCATGTTCTTTGATGCGGCTACTTGGTTTTCGCTAAACATACTCACCGTGCACCAAGTGGCTTACCTTGAGGGTTTAGGTTTCTCTCCGATGTTAGCCGCTACCACTCTAGGTTTAGTTGTCGGCATGAGCATCTTTGGCCGCTTAGGTTTTGGTGTTCTGGGAACAAGGTTTGAAATTAGGCACTTAGCAGCTATCTGCTTGGCTGGGTTCGGCATCAGTATGGTTATCCTTATCAATATCAAGGCTCTTCCTTTCTCCATTATCTATTTATATACGATACTGGTCGGCGTTTCTTATGGGGGGTTAGCCATATGCTTACCCACCTTGCTTGGAGCGTACTACGGGCGTGCTCACTATGCCCAAATCCTTGGCTGGAGTTCTCCCATAGGTATGCTGGTTGGGGCTGCTGGGCCACTGCTGGCCGGGTTTATCTATGACCAAACCGGAAATTATATGCCAGCCTTCATGGCAGCTGCTGTGCTTCTTGGGTTAGGGCTAGTAGCTGCCCTTCTCGCCCGACCCCCTAGACCTGGTACTACTAGACTCCAGAAAGATTAGAAAGGGTTATCAAAAGAATGAGGCTAATTCTGGCTAGTAGCTTACTGGTAGCTATCTTGGTTAGTGGAAGCTGTGCTCCGGGACAGGACTTTGATAATTCCCTGCAATCGATTGTAAAGCCACATAGCTTCAGTATTGCCCAGTGGGAGTTTAAAACCATCTTAGAGGGAATAATGCAATTAACCTTCACCAGAGAAGGCGATATTGAAGATGAACTAGGTAAGGTTAAAGAGTATTTTCTCCTTGTTAAGCGTATAGAGAATCTGAAGTCAGAAATAGAAGCGACCACCGCTGGCAATGAGCAAGGTGATTTAACCTTACTTGAAGCTGAATTAAATTTATTACAAGAGCAAAAGGCAGCCTTAGAGGGCATTGTTGAGAGGATACTTACAAAGCAGATAAGAGAAGCTCTTGCTCAACAGGGCATTTTCAATCCTTTAGACAGGTATGTAACTTTCAAAATTGACTTCCCGCCGATAGGATTCAGACTGGAAAAAGCACCCCACTTGCTGGTGGTTTCACCCAGAGACAGGATAGAAAGTATCAGGGAGATTTTCCTCAAGCAGGACCTTAGTCTTGAGGAAATGGAGAGTATTGAGGCTAAGGTTGATAAATTAGGCGTCTCCTCACTGGTGGTTGAGCTTGGCGGTCTTGGTGCTACCTATCCCAGCTTCGTCAGTAATAATGCCGGTCTGCAAACTACCATTAATACCGCCATTGAGGAATGGCTACACCAGTATTTAGCCTTTAGACCACTAGGATTCCTCTACGTGCTGGATTTAGTTGGTGTGTCCCGGAATTACGAAATCGCCACGATGAATGAGACCCTGGCCAGTATGGTCAGCAAGGAAATTGGTTCTATTCTATATGAGGAGTGCTACCCCAGAAATGAGGACGGTGACAGTGAAACACAGGTTACCACCACAGAATTTGACTTCAATCAGGAGATGAGAGAAATAAGAAGGGCGGTTGACCAATATCTAGCTCAGGGGGAAATTGAGCTGGCTGAGGAGTTTATGGAACAAAAACGACAATATCTAGCCTCAATGGGCTATTACATCAGAAAATTGAACCAAGCATATTTTGCTTTTTATGGAACTTATGCCGATAGCCCGACTTCCATCAGCCCAATCGGGATTGAGCTAAAGGAGCTAAGAAATCAAAGTGCCTCATTAAAGGATTTCCTGAATGCCGTTTCTGAGATGACCAATCGCCAAGACCTGATAGATAGTGTTACTCCCGCAAACAATCTAGGCAAAGAGTAGAAATGTCCCGGCGACTCTCTACTATAAGGTTCCCTGCTTGCCACAGTCCTCAACACAATGCTAGAATGAGTGACAGCAGAGCTAAACATGGGCCGCTAGCTCAACTGGTAGAGCAGCTGACTCTTAATCAGCCGGTTACAGGTTCGAGTCCTGTGCGGCTCACCAACTTTTGTAGCTAAAAAGCCCCCAAATGCGGACAGCAGCGTCAATTTAGACCCCCTGATTATCAACAATTCCCCCTTAAATAATTTTTTCCAAAATGTCCACAACGTACCGGAAAGGTACATACACGCTTCCCGAGACCTGATACGTTTTTTTGTAGAGGAACGTAGAGCAATGACTCTACAAGAAGCAGTCAAAATCTACACTATCTGCGCCCGGGCCGAAAACAAATCGGAGCGGACTATCGAGTGGGTAGAAGGCGCCGCCAGGCGGCTGCAGGCCTTTACTGGCTGTAAGGTTCTCGATATTTGCTTCATTAGTGCCGACCTGATAAGATGGTTTATCATTTCTCTTGATCCTTGGTCCGGGTGGTGGGGTACACCACCCGGAAAACTCAAGCCCTGGCTCGGGTGGGTCCTATGGGGAATCATTGGTGGTGCTTCGCTGGGAGCAACCCTGGGATATCTCAAAAAAGATGAATCCAAGCACTAGTAATAAGCCTAATTGACTTTTGTCCCCCCTTCAGTTTTATATCAGCTCACTAATTTCCTTATCGGAGCAGGCAGGTGAAAAATGATGAATCATGGGAGTAGAACCGTTCATTAATCTACTTAGTCTGGTGGCGGCACATGTAACACGCCGTTTTGATATACTAGGTCGAACCACCATTTCTCTGGTTCATTGCCTTTGGTATGCCCAAAGAGACGGTCACCCTGTATGGCAACAGCACGGGCTAAACCGGAGCGCATCACGCCCCATCGCACCAAACGATGTGGCCAGGTATCCGGCTGAGTCCATGGACAGACCTTAACGCAGGTATTACACCAGAAACCGCGTTTGTTCAGCATAATGAAGCTGGCACATTGCTTCTCTTTGAGCTTCCATGTCTCGTAGCCGTTGTACATTACCTTATCGCCCGTAGAAATTGCCTTGCTAGGACACATTGTGGCGCATTTTCTACAGCGCCGACAGAAATCCTGCAGACCAAAATCGATTGGCTTGTCTGGCACTAGAGGCATATCTGTCAGAACGGCAGCCGCTTTAAAAGCCAGTCCCAAAAATGGGTTCAGGATAATCCCCACACGGCTCACCTCCCCAATACCGGCCCATAGAAGCAGTAACGGCATCAGCACACTGTATCCTGATACGGCACTCTGCGGCAACGCAGGGTAGCCCAAACGCTTGATGTAGTCAGATATTGTCTCTGCAACTAATCCTAAGTGCTCATAAGCCTGTATAGAGAGTGCATCAGCAATAAAGTCGTGGCCTGCGGAGGCATCTACCGTGCGGTAGTCCTTCCTCATCACGATGACGATGGCATACTTGTAGTTCAAGTTTACGGGGTTACCGTTGCGGTCGTGGCTGTATACGGCTGTTTTCGGCGGTTCACAGATGCCAATTATGTCAGCTTTTAAGAAATATCCAAGCCGCTTGATGTGTCGGCTCAGTACCAGTGGGTCGGATGTAATCGGGGCTTTGACAGCAGCGATTTCATTGCGTTTGATGGCACCCATATGGCGGTTGATATCTTTAATGGCTTCGGTGATAGGGTCCCGCTCAGCTAACCGCTCGACGCCTTTTTGCACCTCGGATCCATACTCACCCCGCCCCGCTCTGGCGATGGCAGTTTCACGCTGGTCGATTCTCTGAACCTTATCTGTAATGAGGTTTGTCGGTCTATCGACGCACCTCAACTTCTCTATCGGAAATGTTGCAAGTTGGCGGGTGCCGGCTAGTATCCCAGGGAGATTTTCATTTTTCCCAGTGCTCATCTTCGCTGCCCTTGTAGATAATTTCGAAACGAGATTATTATATCACGAATTTGGGTGTAGAAATAGAAAAAAGGAACGATTCTATTGAGCCTTCTTCCTAGTCCAATATGCGAAAGTCAAAGAAGCAAGTCCTACAATATTTATTATGGCAAATGTCAGGGTAGCACATCTCCCCCAATCGAGGATAAGCTCATTAATTAGAAGACCAATAGTCCCTACTATCAGTAGTACGAAGGCAATCAAAAGAGTGTATTCTCGCAT
>Ga0114921_10000203_pt1 | contig 24424 bp, 23 predicted proteins | sample BentaG_FD_87016 | JGI IMG/M metagenome (GOLD analysis project Ga0114921, IMG submission 87016) | Deep subsurface microbial communities from South Atlantic Ocean to uncover new lineages of life (NeLLi) - Benguela_00093 metaG | ecosystem: Environmental > Aquatic > Marine > Oceanic > Sediment ... | reverse complement strand
TGAAGGCTGAGCGGGCACGGTTCCTCTCCAGAATGGAGAGGAGAGCGAAGCCTGAAACCGAGCAGTTTTTGACTCGCTGGGGCAAAAGCTGCAAGCTTCTGAGCCCATTAGCCTGAACTTTCCTTCAAACGGTTTTTTCACCCACAGCCTTCGCTAGACAAGAAAATTGAAATAATTGACGTAAATGCATCTTATTTTATGCGAACTTAGCCAGATTTACAAAATTCCTTTCAATAACTGTAAATGTAACAATTATTTCTTAAGGGAGGCTCGGGGCGCTCCTGTTTTTGGTTGTGGAAAGGGCCTTATTGTGCTAAATTTAAAATCCTGATGAACGAAATGAATTGGATCGTTACTTCCCTTGGAGCCGAAGCCAGAACCCTCTCTTCAGAGCTAGATCTTCCCCTTGAGATAGCCCAAATATTAGTCAATAGAGGAATCTGTAGCCCAGAAATAGCTGATAAATTTCTGTATGGAACATATGATGATCTTTATGATCCTTACACGATGAAGGGAATGAGGGAAGCTGTGACTCGGATCAAAAAAGCAATCTCGAGGGCAGAAAAAATCATCATATTTGGTGACTATGATGTTGACGGTATTCTCTCTGTAGTCATGCTCATCAAGGCCCTGGAAACCCTGGGTGGCCAGGTGGAGTATTTCATCCCGAACAGGATAAAAGATGGCTATGGATTAAAGGAGAAGTACATCGATATTATCCTTGAGAAAAAAGCTAGTTTGGTGATTAGCGCTGATTGTGGGGTAAAAGCCAAAGAATTTGTTCGAATAGCCAAAGAGAATGGAGTTGATGTCATCATAACCGACCATCATCAACCCGGAGAAAGCCTTCCCGATGCTTTAGTAATCTTGAACCCTGTTCTTCCAGAATCGGGATATCCTGATAAGAATTTAGCTGGCGTTGGAGTCGTCTTTAAACTGATCCAGGCTCTCTTCGAAAAGGAGGGAGACACTTCCTCTCTTTCCCATTATTTAAAGCTGGTATCTATCGGGACAATAGCTGACATTGCAGGGCTTAAAGGGGAAAACAGGCTCTTTGTTAAATTTGGATTAAAGGGACTGGAGAGAGTCTCAAATATGGGATTAAAAAGCTTGATGGAGACTTGTCGTCTGAGGGGAAGAAAGGTTTCTGTGGGAGATGTTGGATATAGGATAGGTCCAAGAATCAATGCTTCGGGAAGGATGGGAATGGCTGACTTAGCTGTCCAGCTTTTTTTCTCAAAATCTATTCCAGAATCTCTTGAAATTGCCAATCATATTGACGCGCTGAATTCAAAAAGACAGGGGATAGAAAAGAAGATTTATGATCAAGCTTTGGTGTGCATAAAAGATAGGTCTCTTGATAAACGCTACAAATTTTTAATCATGGGATGTGAAGAATGGCACAAGGGAGTTATCGGCATTATCTCCTCCAAGTTAAAAGATGATTTCCATCGACCGGTTATTCTATTTGCCTATGAAGATGGAAAAGCCTATGGTTCAGGGAGAAGCATCAGTGAATTCTCTTTGATCGACTGCTTGGAGGAATGTAAAGATTTCTTTCTTAGTTACGGCGGTCACATTTTGGCGGCAGGTTGTATCCTCCCTCAAGAGAAAATGAAGTCTTTCAAAGAAGCCATAAATTCTTTAGCTGATAAAATGATATCCAAAGAGCATCTTAAGAGGAAAGTGTTCATAGATACAACCATAGACTTTGACCGCTTCAATTTTGCTTTTCTTGAGAAATTTCTTCTCATTTCTCCATTTGGTGCAGGCAATCCCAAGCCAATTTTTATGACAGAAAAGGCAGTAGTTATGAATAATCCTCAGCAGATTCGGAAAAGACACACCAAATTTTTAGTCAAACAGAATGAGAGAGTCTTTGAAGCCTTGGGGTGGCAAAAGCCGGATTTGGCCTACAACGTCAACAAAGGGGATATAGTTGATTTAGTCTATTCTCTTCAGTTTTCTGAGTATTTAGGAGAAGAGAAACTCTCTCTCTCCCTTGAAGATGTGAAAAAGAGAGCAAGATGAAACGAAAGACAAGGCCTAATTTGGCCAAGATTATCCGGATAGGGATAGCTGCTTCTCTTTTTTTAGTTGTAATCATTATTTCACTCTATTTTATAATCCGTTCGAAAAAACAGCCGAAATATTCACGGGAATCAAAGGAAATAACTCAACAGAAAGTGGAGAAGAAAGAGCAAATTGTGCATTTCGAAGTCAAAGGCGAAAAAGGAAATTTCCTTATTAGAGCAAATAAACATTATGCAGGAGAAGATAACAATTATTACTTAGAAGGCAAAGTTGAAATCGTAGATTTTGGGAAAGAAGAGGGAGAGGATATTTCTATTTATGGGGAAGAAGTTGTCTATGACAAAGACATGATTCATTTTGTACTCACAGGTCAATCGACAGTGAAATACAAAGATTTAATCATTAAATCAGACTTCTTGGATTATGACAAAGAAAAGGAAGTGTTCAAAAGCGACAAAGGGGTTCAATTTTCATCGCGACAGCTTTCGGGTTCTGCCCAAAAGATGGTGTATTCTATGAGAAAGAAGATTATAAAACTAAGGCAGAAGATACATCTGCAGCTCATACCAAGAACAGAAGACACTTTGCCCCTCATCGTAAAAGGGCAGAAACTTGAATATAATCGCAGGAACAGGGTAGGCGAAGTTACAGAAGAAGTCGAACTTTTCCAGGGAAAAAATCAAGCTTCGGCTCGTGTATTGAAGTTTTTATTGTCGAAGGACGAGGAATACGTAAAAAACATCACTTTAGTAGGTAATGTCAGGGCCACTATTGTTGAGGAGAAGAAAGAGGGAGGAAAGCGTGAGATTGAGGCAGATGAAATATTTCTTCACTCCTTTAAGAAACTTTCACAGGTCTCTAGGGCAAAAGCAAAAGGAAATTGTTGCTATAAGTTTTTTTCCGCCTCGGGAAACTTTATTCAGGTTCAAGGGGAAACCCTTGATTTTCTTTTCGATCGGGATGGAGAATTAAAAGAGTTCAACGCCTTAACACTGGTGAGAATGGTAGAACAGAAAAAAGACTCAGGGGAGAAACGGGTTATAGAAGGCGCAGAGTTGAGAGTTGACGGCAAAACTAATGTTCTTCAAGTAAAGGGCAGTGATAAACTTGGAGCTAAAGTTACCTCTCAGGACTTTGAGATTCTTGCTCAGGAAGTAAAAGTTCACTTAGAAAAGGATAACATAGAGGCAAAGACCAAAGTCAAAGTGGTATTCAAATCCAGGGGTGAAAAGGAATCAATCGGTTTTTTTTCTCAAGAAAAGCCGGTTTTTATCACTTCTCAAGAATTGAAATATTCTAAAGATAAGAAACGTTTTCTTTTTGATAAAGAAGTAAAAGTATGGCAGCAAAAGGAGATGCTCTTTGCCGATGAGCTATCTCTTTTTGATGAGACAGGAAAAATTCTTTGTTCAGGAAAAGTAAAATCGGTTTTTTTTCATAAACAGAAAGAAAAAGAGGAAGAGGAAAGGATTGAAATTTCAGCTGATAAGATGAATTTCAATCCAAAGAAGAATCTCATTTCCTACAATGAGAACGGCTCATTAAAGGTTACAAACATTCTTCTTCGGGGCCAGTCAATTGTAGTGCATCTGAATGAAGAAGGAAAGATGGAAACGATTGTTGCTCAGGAAAAGGTGAGCATTGTCCGGGAAGACACAGAAGGAAAAGGGGAAATGGCAAAGTATGATGTGGAAAAGGAGACCATAGCGCTTACAGGAAATCCTGTTGTTGTGGATAAAGAAAGAGGAATGACTAGGGGAGATAAATTGACTTTTTACATAGGCGATGGTAGAATCATCGTTGAAAATAAAGAGCAAGAAAGGTCAATAACAGTTATAAAATCGTGAAAAATGGAATTTTATTTAGAAGCGGTAAATCTGGAAAAAAGTTACCAAAAAAAGAAAGTAGTGGACAATGTTTCCATCAAAGTCCAAAGAGGAGAAGTGGTTGGACTCTTGGGTCCAAATGGCGCTGGCAAGACTACAACATTTTCTTTGATTCTTGGCCTCATTCCTAAAGACGGGGGAAAGATTTTTCTAGATGGAGGAGACATTTCTGATCTTCCCATGTATCTTAGAGCCCAAAAAGGGCTTTCTCTACTTCCTCAAGAACCTTCCGCTTTCAGAAAGTTAAGTGTGGAAGAGAATCTCTTGTCAATCATGGAGACACTTCCCAATGTGAATTCAAAAAGAAACGACAATTTAATGAAGATCCTTAAAGAGTTTGGATTAGAAAAACTGGCTAAAGCCAAGGCCTTTACATTATCAGGTGGGGAAAGAAGGCGGCTCGAGATTGCTCGCGCTTTGATCGCCAGGCCTGAGTTTATCCTTCTGGATGAGCCCTTTACTGGTATTGATCCCTTAGCTGTCCTCGATTTACAAGAGATCATACTTTTTTTAAGTCGAAAAAAAATTGGGGTGATTATTACCGATCATAGCGTAAGAGAAACGCTTAAGATTGCTGATAGAGCTTATATCATAAATAATGGAAAAATCTTAGAGGAGGGAACTCCTCAAGAGTTGGTTAATTCAGAAGAAGTAAGGAAAAATTATTTAGGACAAGATTTTTGTCTTTCTTGATATGCAAATCAAATAGATGCAGGATAGGCAATGATTCTTAAACAGAGACTCGAACAGAGACATGTTCAGAAATTAGTCCTTGCTCCTGCCCTCCAACAAGCTATCAAACTCCTTCCTTTGACAAACCTAGAGCTTATTGAAATCATTGATACCGAGCTTTCTGAAAATCCCATGCTCGAGATAGAGGAATCTATAGAAGAGAAAAAGACCAAAGAACGTCAAGAGCAGGATGTGTCAAAAGAATCAGAGAAGGAATCTGCAGAAGCTACAGAGGAACCTAAAGAAGATGACATAGATTTTAAATCCTTCTTTCAAGAATATTTTGATGATGGATTTCCTGCATATTTTTCAGAAAAAAAAGAGATTCCATCTTTGGAAAGCACCCTATCTCGAAGTCCTTCTCTGTGGGACCACTTGAATTGGCAGGCAAATCTAACTTTTTTTGATGAAAAAGAGAAAGAAATTGCCAATGTCATTATCGGGAATATAAATGAGGATGGCTATCTTATTGTTTCTGTAGAAGAGATAGCGAGGACAACCAGGGCCTCAGAAGAGGAGATAAATGAAATTCGAGAGAAAATAAAGAAATTTGACCCTGTCGGAGTGGCAAGCCTAAACCTCAAAGAAGTTCTTCTGGCTCAAATGGATTATTTGGAGATCAATGATGAGATTGCTCAAGCTATAGTCAATTCCTATCTGCCTCTCTTGGAAAAGTCTGAGTATTCTCAGCTGGCTAAAGCCCTTGGCGTTCCTCTTTCCACATTAAAGCATCACATAGAGATCATTAAAGGATTAAATCCTACTCCAGGAAGAAAATATGCTCAAGAGAAGACGACTTATGTTGTTCCTGATATTGTCGTGCATAAAGAGGGGACAGAATTTAAAATCACTTTGAATGATGAGGGGATGCCGCGCTTGAGAATAAACCATTACTACAAAAAGCTTCTTTCAAAAACCTCAGAAGCTAATCCTGAAACTTTAACATTTCTGAAAGATAAGATGAAAAAAGCTCTATGGTTTTTGCGGAGTCTCGAACAGAGAAATCGGACAATCTATAAAGTGGTTAAGTACATCGTAGATAAACAGAAGGAGTTTATCGAGAAAGGAATCGACTATTTAAAGCCACTGACTCTGATAGAATTAGCTCAAGAGATAGGTGTCCATGAATCCACCGTAGGTAGAGTGGTAACCAATAAGTACATCATGACGCCGAGAGGCGTTTTTTCGCTTAAATACTTTTTCCATAAATCCCTAACGGGAGATTTTGGCGAAGAGGTTTCTTCGCTGAGGGTAAAAGATCGGATAAGAAAGCTTGTTGAAGGAGAAGATAAAGAGAAACCTTTGAGTGATATAGAAATAGGTGATATATTAGCCAAGGAAAATTTCAAAATAGCACGCCGGACTGTAGCTAAGTATAGAAAGCAGTTGAAGATTCCACCTTCTCATATAAGGAAAAGGAAGTTTTTAATGGAGGAATCTTGATGAATGTAAATTTTACTGCTCGCCAGACAAATGTAACTCCTGATATAAAAAAGTATTGTCGGAAGAGGCTTAAGTCGTTAGAAAGATTTATAGGTCCCCTGCCAGAAGTAGATATCATCCTTACCAAAGAAAAGTACAGATATAAGGCTGAAATCAATATTAAAGTTAGAAGGTCGAGTTTGAATGTAGTTGAGGAAACTCATGATGTGTATGATTCTCTGAATTTAGCCTTTAATAATCTGGAAAAAAGGATAAAGAAGGAAAAAGAGAAATCCAGAGAGAGGAAAAGAAGAAAAAATAGAGGGAAAGTCTCTTTTTTTCCAGGACCAGAAGAAGAGGAGAAGAGAATAGTTCAAAGCCAGGATTATTCTCTAAAACCGATGACTCTTGAGGAAGCGGTTCTTCAGTTTGAACTCAATGAAAGAGATGTATTTGTCTTTCGAAAGGCAGGATCAGAGAAATGGGCTGTTATCTTCCGAAGGAAGGATGGGAACATCGGCTTAGTCGAGCCAGAATGAGACAAATTCTTGAAGATGTGAGATTCCATTGAAAATTCATCAGTTATTGATGCAGGATATGATTATCCTTGAGTTAAAATCTCAAGATAGGGAAGGTGTGGTTCGTGAGATGGTTAATTTTTTAAAGAAGAGGAATAAGATCTCTAAAGAGAAGGAGTTATACGAAACGTTAATCCAGAGAGAAAAACTGGGTAGTACAGCCATTGGGGAAGGTGTAGCAATCCCTCATTGCAAACTAAAGGAGGCTAAGAACCCAATTGTCATGCTTGCCATCTCAAAGAAACGTGTTGATTTTCATTCCCTCGACGGGAAACCATCCCATATTTTTTTTCTTGTAATCTCTTCTCCCGATAATCCTAGCTTGAACCTTCAGATATTAGCGGCTATCGCTCATCTTGTTCGAAAATCAAGCTCTTTATTGGAGAAAATCCTTGAAGCTGAGAATATAAACGAGGTCATGGATGTTATTCGCGAGGAAGAAGAGAAACTGAATGGATAATGAGAAAGATCCTTTTTTTACTGTCGAAGAGCTTTATCAGAAAATCATACAATCCCTAAGACTCAAAGTAGTTGTAAAAGAGAGTAGATATTCCCGAAAGATAGCCAAATCGGGTAAAGATTATGGTCACGTTCAAGTATGGGGGAAAAGGGAAACGCAGTATTTAAAAAATCTCCCCGCTAATAAAAGAGGAGAATTTCTGAAGAAAAAATTGGAAGATGATTCATGCTGCATTGTACTTGCGGACAATCTTACTTTTCTTCCAGAAATCAGGGACGAAGCAAAGAGGATCGGAGTAACTCTCTTTCGTTCAGGATTTTCTCGAAAGAAATGCCAGGAGAAGCTCAAAAAAATATTCGCATCTCTCACTTCTGAAAAGAAGACTATTTCTGGAGGATTGCTAAAAATTTTTGAATTAGGTGTGCTCATCTTAGGTGATAGCGGTATCGGGAAGAGCGAAAGCGCCCTGGAACTCATCACAAGAGGTCACCGTTTCATTTCCGATGATGTGGTTCATATCAAGATAGGACCCTTTGGGAAATTAATAGGCATAGCTCCATCGCTTAGCCGTCATATTATGGAAATAAGGGGACTAGGCTTTATAAATATAAAAAAAATTTTTGGGTCAAAGAGCGTACTGTCTCAAACAAAGATCGATTTAGTTATCAACCTTAAAAAGTGGAAGCAGGGAAGAGAATATGACAGGATTGGATTGAAATTTGCGGAAGATTATGTGATTTTAGGAGAGAGAATTCCTCAGATTAATATCCCAGTAGCTCCCGGAAGAAATATAGCTACTTTAATCGAGGTTGCTTGCAGGGTCCATAGATTACGAGGAAAAGGCTACAACGCATCTGTGGAGTTGACGAAAAAGCTTAACCGTGCTCTTTCTCATAACTAAAATCTCAAGGAAGGGGAAATGAAGGACAGTAAATTCCTTATCATTACAGGCTTATCTGGCTCCGGTAAGACAGTATTCAGCCATTTCTTGGAAGATTTGGGCTACTACTGTGTGGATAATCTGCCGTCAAAGCTTATTCCGATTTTTATAGATTTATGGAAGAGAAAAGAAGTTGAGATCGACAGAGTTGCTATCGTAGTTGATATAAGAGAATCCAAATTTGTTACAGAGTTTCCTAAGGTCTGGAACAAAATCAGGATGAGGATCCCGGCAAAATTGATTTTTCTTGAGGCCGATGAAAAAACTTTGGTTAAAAGGTTTAGTGAAAGCCGTCGGCCTCATCCTCTCTCGACGAAGAAGTCAGTGTTAGAAGATGTTCGTTTAGAGAAAGAAAGGTTAAAAGAAATAAGGAAAATGGCTGATGAAGTAATTGATACAACTACACTCACAATCTATCAGCTAAAAGAGATGCTAAGGAGGGAGTTTGCGAAGAGAAGAACCCCGAAGATGCAGATATCTGTCGTCAGTTTTGGCTATAAATATGGGATTCCCATAGATTCAGATTTAGTTTTTGACACTCGATTCCTGCCAAATCCTTTCTATTTAGATGAGTTACGAGACAAAACTGGGAGAAGTCAAAAGGTGAAAGATTATATTCTCAATTCGGCTGAAACAAGGAAGTTCATGAGTGAATTGTATCGTTTTATCGACTATCTGATTCCTAATTTTTTGAAAGAAGGGAAGAGCTATCTGACGATTTCATGTGGATGTACAGGTGGAAAACATAGGTCTGTGATAATAGCTGAGAAGATAAAGGAGTATCTTCACGGGAAAAAATATGATATAAGAGTCTTCCATAGAGATATATATAAATAGCTAGACTGGCCAGACTAGCTGGACTAGGAAGAAAAAGACAAAAGATGTAGGGGTTTGATTCATCAAACCCTAACTAGACAAACTAGACAAACGAGATAAACTAGCATGATTGGCGGGATCATCGTTTCTCACGGCAAGCTGGCCGAAGAACTTCTAAATGCTCTAACCATCATCCTTGGAGAAGCTCCAAACATAGAAGCAATTTCTATCGGATGGTACGATGATGTTGGAGATTCGAAGAAGAAAATAAGCCAGAGTGTAAAAAGAGTAGACCAGAAGAACGGTGTGGTGATTTTTACTGATATGTTTGGAGGAACCCCATCCAACTTGAGTTTCAGCTTTTTAAAGGATGATCAGGTAGAGATTATTACAGGAGTTAATCTTCCGATGCTTATAAAATTTGTATCGCTCCAGAGAGGCAATAATTTAAAGGAAGTAGTCAGAAAAGTGGTGGAGCAAGGGAAAAAAAACATTCATCTCGCTAGCGCCCTTTTAGATTCCAAAGATTGAATCGGCTATATGGTTGAGAGAAAAATAACCATTAAGAATAAATTAGGTTTGCATGCCAGAGCTGCAGCAAAGTTTGTTAAAGTTGCTAACCGTTTCAGCTCCTCTGTAAAGATTATCAAAGATGAGAATGAGATCGACGGCAAGAGCATTTTGGGAATTCTGACGTTAGCCGCAACTAAAGGAACCAAGATCATATTAAGGATTTCAGGGCGTGATGAAGCTGCTGCTTTCAGGGCCTTAGTCAACCTTATCAACAATAAATTTCAAGAGATAGAATAACTTTTATGGACTACGCAAGGCTGAGAGGAATTGGAGTATCGCCCGGAATAGGGCTTGGTGAAGTTCATCTTACAGAAAGAGTTGTTTTTACAACCCGGAAAGAAATCATATCACCCTCAAAGACAAAAGAAGAGATAATTAGACTGAAGAGATCGATTAAAAGAACAAAGAACCAGCTAACTCATCTAAAAGAGCAAGTAAAAAGCAAAATGGGGGAGGAACACTCTTTTATTTTTGAAGCTCATCTCATGATCCTTGAAGATAGGTCATTGCTGAAAAGTATGGAGAGAATAATAAAGGAAGAGAAAGCCAAGGTTGAATGGGCCCTTTCTCAAGTCAACAAAAAATATCAGGAAGTTTTTGAATCCATTGATGATGATTATCTCAGACAAAGGATGTCCGATGTTTCAGACGTCCTGTCAAGAATTTACAGGAATATGGAAGCTGAGACACCTAAGAGAAAGGATGACGATAAAGAGAGAATACTGGTTGCACATGAGCTTCTCCCCTCTGAAGCTGCCTTGAGGCTTAGTCAGGGAAATGTTTTGGCCGTGGCAATGGATATGGGAGGGCAGACATCGCATACAGCTATCCTGGCTCGTTCTTTACACATTCCAACTGTAGTTGGACTTCATGATATCACCCGGAGAGTAAAAAACGGAGATTATTTAATAGTGGATGGAACTGACGGCGAGGTGATTATTAATCCTCCTTCTGCCATCAGGAATGAGTTTATCAGTAAGAAAAGAAAATATGATGATTACCGGGAAGAACTTAAAAAAACGGCGAAGTTGAAATCTTTAACCCTTGATGGAGTCAGATTCTTTCCCATGGCGAACATCGAGCTTCCCGAAGAGGTTAATCTTGCCTTTTCTCTTGGAGCTGAAGGAATAGGTCTTTTCAGGTCAGAATTTCTCTTCCTTCAAAGGACAACTCTCCCCACCGAACAAGAACATTTGGAAATGTATTCCAGAATTGCAAAAGATGCTTATCCTTCTCCAGTATACATCAGGACAATAGATATTGGAGGAGAAAAAACTTTACCCCAATTTAAAATTGAGAAAGAACCTAACCCTGCCCTTGGCTTGAGAGCCATCAGATTGTCTTTACAAAACAAAGACATGTTCAAGGTTCAGCTCAGAGCCATTTTAAAAGCCAGTTCTCTTAAGAATGTCAGGGTTTTGCTCCCTATGATAACAGAGGTTGAAGAGATAGGGGAGTTCAAAATTATTTTCCGAGAGGTCAAAGAAGAGCTCAAAAAGGAAAAGGTCAAATTTGATGAAAACATGCCAGTAGGAGTTATGATCGAAGTGCCGGCAGCAGCGGCTATCACAGATATCCTGGTAAAGGAAGTTGATTATTTAAGTATCGGTACAAATGACCTCATTCAGTACTATCTGGCTGTTGACCGTTCTAATGAGTTTGTTTCTTACTTGTATAAGCCTCTTCATCCATCGATTTTGAGGCTCATAAAATTTATCATCGATACTAGCAAGAAAGAAGAGAAGGATATCACTGTGTGTGGTGAGATGGCTGCAGATCCCCTATCAGCCATCGTATTGTTTGGAATCGGTCTAAGAAAATTCAGTATGAATCCAATTTTTATTCCAAGAATTAAAAAGGTCCTTCGCTCGGTTGAGTATAAATATGTTAAAGGAGTGGTTCAAAAGGCAATGAGTTTAAAGACAGCTCAAGAGATTGAAGAATATATTATTGAAAAAATACTGGTGAAACATCCAAAGGCTTTCCTGATGGTGGACACGAAATAGGGCTTCCTTTCCACTTAGTCACTTGACTTCTCACTTAAATTTGGCATTTGGATTTCATCTTAAGCTCTTCCGTAGTCGTCTTTAAGGCGAACTATATCTTCTTCATCAGAATCTCCGATCCATATTTCCATAACCCGCGCAGGTTGCGTTCCAATGCATTTCAAGCGGTGAGGAGCTCTTTGAGGAATAAAAATTTCTTCTCCTGCTTCTGGGCGCCAGACTTTATCAGCTACTGTGATTTCAAGACCCTTATCAAGGACAACCCAAAGTTCGCTTCGGTGATGGTGATACTGAAGGGAGAGAGCTTTGTCAGGGTTTATCGTTATAATTTTGATACTAGCTGCTGATTCATGAGGATAGCGACGGAACTTTCCCCAAGGTCTCACATCTTCTATGATTTTTTTTCTGAAATTAGATTCAATATCGTTACCTGTCATCGTAAACCTCTACAAAAACAAGTTTATTTAGTTTTTCTGGTTTGTTCAGTTTGTCTGGTGCCCAAATATTTTATTAAAAATGGTTCTTAATTTTTTATGCCAATTGGCTGAGCAGACTAGAATCAACTAGACAAACTAGACAAACTAGAACGGGACTTCATCATCGCCAGTTTCGTCTTCAGTAGTAGAAACAGTTTCTTTATCTGAGAGATCATCTGGGGGGAGTCCTGCTGTTTCCACTTCTATCGGGGCTTCTTCCCGTTTTCCTAGAAGGACAATGCTTTGAGCGTTGATTTCAGTAGTGAATCTTTTGTTTCCCTCTTTATCCTGCCAGTTTCTCGTTCTCAATTTTCCTTCAAGGTAAATTTGTCTTCCCCGGTTCAGGTATTTTTCGCAGAATTCAGCCAGTTTGCCCCAGGCGACTATTCGGTGCCATTCAGTGCGATCGCTTGTTTCGTTAGTGGTTGGGTTGAAGAGACGCTCATTAGTAGCGAGAGTGAATTTCGCCACGGGCCGTTCTGTTTGAGGAATGTACCTTATTTCAGGGTCTCCGCCGAGGTGGCCAATCAGCATAACTCTGTTAAGGCTGTTTATATCTCTCATTATCCGTTGATAATTCCTTTATTTTTTGCTGAGCTAATTTTGTCTCTTCTGAAAGGGGATATTTACTTATTAAAAGCTTGAATACAGAGAGAGCTTCTGCTTTTTTTCCCAATTCTTGGAGACTAATCCCTTTTTTTAAATAGGCAGCAGGAACCTTATCTCCGTTGGGATAATCAAGAATCAAATTGTTAAATTCTTCAATGGCCTCCTCGAATTTTCTATGGCTAAAATAACATTCACCAATCCAGTATTGAGCATTGTCCACAAGGGGACTTTCCGAAAATTGCTCTCTGTATATTTTAAAGCCATCAATAGCCAAATCGAAGTTTCCATTTCGATAGTCAGATAGAGCCATGTTGTAGACTTCTTGAGGAGAAAGGGAGATAGGAGGGGGTTGGAGTGCCTCTTCTTTTTGCTCTTGCTCGGGTATTTTTTTCTCTTCAGGAGCCTGTTCCTTTTCTATATTTTCTTCTTGAACGGGTAGAGTTGTTAAGGAAGCACTTTTTATTACAAGAAGCTCTTCTGATATTCTTATGAGCTGCAGACTCAATTCTCCCAATTTTTCTAAAAGGATTTGATACTGGGTGGGAAGAGTTTTTAAGTCCTCTTTAAAGGCCGCTTGTTCTATCTGGAAGAATCTAAGTTGAGAGAGTACTTCCTCTAATTGTTTTTTTATATCCTTGATGTTTTCAGAATTGATCTTAATTCTTTCTTCAAGCTGAAGAATTTTTTGTTTTAAGGCTTGGACGTCTTGGTAGATTAGCTCATACGCTTTTTTGCTTTTATCTGCTCCTGCGGAGCACACCAGCAAGATTAGAGAAATAAATATCCCAAGAAACTTTTTTGCCATAAATTATTTTTCAATAATTAGAAACTGAGACCTTCTGTTTTTCTGCCAAGCAATTTCGTTGTGGCCAGTTTCTAACGACTGGCTCTTTCCATAAGAGATAATTTTCATCCTGTTTGTAGAAATTCCAAGAGAGACTAAATAATCGAATGTGCTCTTGGCTCTCTTTTCACCAAGAGCGAGGTTGTACTCTTCTGTTCCTCTCTCATCGCAGTGGCCTTCGATAAGAATTTTTGCAGCCGAGAATTTTTTTAGCCAGCTTGCATTGGTTGAAAGAACTGGCTTGGCATCATCGCGGATAAAATAGCGGTCAAAGTCAAAATGGATCATCTCTAGCGGAAATTCTCTGTTAATCTCTTCAAGAGATTTTTGCATGAATATTTCTTCCTCAGTCAGCTCAGGTTTTTTAACTAGAGGCAATTTTTCAACCTTTTCCACTTTAGGTTGCTCCTTTACTTGGGGGGGAGGAGGGGGGGGTTCTTCTTTAACCTTTGCTCGGCACGAAATAAGGAAGAGACATACCAATAAGGCGCTTAAAAATAAGATGATTACTTTTTTCATTTGACCTCCATGTCTAAGTTTTTATTTTTCACACAAGAGCTTAGGCCGTTGTACCAGCCTGATATTCATTTTTATCTAATTAAACATTTTATGTCAACTACTTTCATTTATTTAAGTTATACAGGTTCTCTCGTTTGTTTAGTCGATTTACAGGCCAGCTTTATGCAATCAGTGATTACGGTCTTTCTAATCTTTCTTGTTTCTCTTGTCAATCTAGTTTGCCCAGCTTGTTTCGTTTAGCTTTAAGGCTACTTATTATTGACGCTATTCACGTTTAGATTTTATCATGGCAAATGATTTTATTTACATAAACAGAAGAGGAGTAGATATTGAAAGGCCCTGTTTAGCGCGACCAATCGGGTAACTTGTTTTCTCCTTTGGAAGTCAGCCGGCGCAAGTTTGCTCCATCGTAATCCATAATGTAAATCTGAATACTCCCTGATAGATTCGATGAAAAGATGAGGTGACGTCCATCAGGAGACCAACAGGGGGATTCATTCCTGGCATTGCTTTCGGTTAATTTACTGATCTCTTTGTTGCGGAGATTCAAGACATAAATGTCGAATATCTGGTCCACCCTGGAAACAAAGGTAATTCTATCCCCAGTAGGTGACCAAGCAGGAGCATCGTGGTAATTCCCCCCAAAGCTGACTTTTCTAAGGTTCGAACCTTCGGCATCCATTATGTAGATCTGGGGAGTCCCCCCCCGGCTTGAAGTGAAGGCTATCTCTCTCCCCGTAGGAGACCAATTTGGGGCAGTATCGATCGCTTTGTTAAAAGTCAATCTTTTTATGTTTTTCCCGCTGCTGTCGGCTACATAGATTTCAGCATTTCCATCCTTTGTAGAGCAAAAAGCCAATTTTTTTCCATCATGAGAAAAGCAGGGAGAGAAATTTGTTCCTTTAGTTGATATGGCCGAGATTTTTCCTTCGTATAGTTCTAAGAGGTATAAGCCAGCGTTGACAATACGGTAAGAAGTGAAGGCAATCTTTTTTCCATCCGATGACCAGGCGGGCATGTAGTCTCTAGTTTTATTGAAAGTAAGCCGTGTTTGGCTGTGACCGTCAAAATCCATCATGTAAAGTTCATCGTTTCCATCTCTGTTAGAGATAAAAACGATTTTAGATGAAAAAACAGGTATTTCTCCGTATATTTTCAAGATTTCATCTGACATTTTGTGAGCAATGAGGCGGCAGAGAGATGTTTCTCCTTGATAGCGCTTTCCAAAAATAAAGTTCTCCCCTTTAACGTCGTAGAGTTTTCCTTCGAAGATAACATTATTTTTATCTTTACCTGGGTGAATTTCACCAACGAAAAGTATAGTGGCCTGGATAGACAACCAATCCTTGAAGAGTATTTTTTGCGGGTTGAGTGGCCTTATGTAGGAATAATAGCTTTCAGGAAGAAGCTGGAATACTCGGCTGTATTTTAGATCATCAGACATGATTTGGCGCAGTTGGCGGGCAGCTTCAGCTGCCTCAGCCGATGAAGAGTGGACTTTAAATTCGGGCAAAGCTAAAGGGATAGCCGGCATTCCCTCTTTAATGGTCAGAACCACTTCTTGCTGGGTGAAGAGGAGGGCTGACATTCCTAGAAGAAGTATTACATAAAAAATTGACTTTGTCTTCATTTTGAGTGCTCAAAGATTATTCGAATCAGCAGAAATTCATCCGAATATTCCTTAGGGAGAGGTGGAAAGGAAGCCGATTTATAGATGGCCCGGAGGGCAGATAAATCCAGAGACCTTATTCCGCTCGACTCTTCTACTTTCAGGTCTGAAATCTGGCCGTTTTTAAAAATCTTGAAGCGGACGGTTACATACAGGTATCCGGAAACTCCGGGGTCTACCAGAGAAGTAAACCAGTTAGAAGACACCCTGTCCCTGATTATTTGGAGGTAGTATGTAAAGGGAAAGCTTGAAAGGCCTATTTGGGAGGCATATCCGGAGCCAAATCCTGGTCCCTCGTCTAAACCAACTCTTAATCCAGCACCTGTACCAGGGCCAGATTTAGTATCTGTTCTTCCTTCCTTAGATTTTGAATTCGATCTTTCTTTTATTTGAGGTTCTCTAATAACAGCTTTTTTTTCTTTTTTTGGTTTTATTTCTTTTTTGGGCTTTTCAACGGGATGCCGAAGCGCAGAATAGACTCGTTCCTGGATTTTTTGAGGAGTAGTCAAGTCCTTCAGAGTTTCCCTCTTCTTTACCGGTGTTTCCTCCTCAACACTTACTCTACCTCCTCCCCTTCCAGGTCCGCCCCCACCTGGCAGGGAGATAAGGTTGACATAATGAACCATTCCTTGTCGAGATGACTCGGGAAGTGAAGGTGAAAACACAATCAACACAAGCAGAGCAATATGGAAAAATAGGGACAGAACAACCGCAGACCTGAAAGAACTGTCGACAGAAGCTGGGTTTCTCATCTTTCTTCTTTTTCCTCGGGTTCCAGAGGTTCAGTGATCAAGCCAACAATTTCTACTCCTGCTTTTTTGGTGACATCCATGATGCTCATGACAAAACCATAGGGAAGGTCTTTATCTCCTCTGAGGAAGACTATTTTCTTTTCTCTTCCATAAAAGTATTCCTTCAATTTTCCTTCGAGGAGATGAATATTGATCACGGCATCTTCCATGTGGATGTACCGGTCACGGGTGATAGTGAGGGTCAGTCCTTCCTCAGCTGGAGTTGATTCTGTTTCGGCTTGAGGAAGGTTAACCCCGATGCCTGATTTCATCATCGGGGCTGTTACCATGAAGATGACTAAGAGAACAAGCATGACGTCGACAAAGGGAGTGACATTAATTTCAGATAAAGATGTCCCTATCTGTCTTTTGGTGACTGAGTGACCTTTAAGAGCCATAGAGTTTTTCGGCGATGTTTAAAAATTCTAAGGAAAAATCCTCCATAACTGTAATCAAGTCTTTTATCCGGTGAAGATAATAATTATAAGCGATGACTGCCGGAACTGCAGCGAAGAGACCGGCTGCAGTGGCGATCAGTGCTTCGGCAATTCCAGGGGCTACTATAGTCAGGCTGGCCGCTCTCGTGATGCCAATCCTGTTGAAGGAATTCATTATCCCCCAGACTGTTCCAAACAGTCCTATAAAAGGAGTTACGCTTCCTGTTGTGGCCAAGAAGCTCATCATGCGCTCTAATTTTGAGATTTCCCCGTTGGAGGCTTTAATCAGGGCCCGGTCTAGCCTTTCGAGTCTTGCAGGAGTCAACTGACTTTGTGGATTGGACCTAGTGATGTAGGAAAGCTCTTTGAATCCAGATTGGAACAGAGAAGCCAACGGGCTGGCCCTGTATGTCCTGGCTGCTTCATTGACATCTGCTAAATTTCTGCTTCTCTTAAAGACCGTCATGAATTTTTTAGATTGCGAAAAAGCCCTTTTCAGTGTTTTTCTCTTGAAAAAAATAATAGCCCAGGAGAAGACTGAGAAAAAAACTAAGATGAGAATGACTAATTTTACTACAGGACCTGCATCAATGATGAGCTTGAAAAAATTCATGTTACTAAATCAAAAATTAGCATATGCCAGGGTTAAAGTCAATGAGGGGGCTCGGACTAATGGGTTCAGAAGCACGCAGCTTTTGCCCCAGCGAGTCAAAAGCGGCTCGGTTTTGGGCTTCGCTCCCTCTCCATTCTGGAGAGGACCATGCCCGCTCCGCCTTCAAACGGTTTTTTACCCACAGAACCTTCGCCTAGTAAGAATATTGAAATAGAACCATCTTCAATTTTTATGGGACTCGGACTAATGGATTCAGAAGCACGCAGCTTCTAGATTAAATTCTTTAATATTTCCATTGCAACCTGCTTAGCTTGCTTACCGCTTTCTTTAGTGGGGCCTACACAAGAAGGACATCCTTCCTTGCAGGGACAGACTTTTATTGTCTTCAGGCAGTGGTCAAGGAGTGTTTTTTCAAGCTCGAAGAGAGAAGGGCTCAGGCCGATCCCTCCTGGATAGTTATCGTAGATGAAAATATTGGGCTCAAACTCTTCCGAAGAAAAGATGGCTGCCTTTTCTTCATCAGGTATTTTGAAGGGCATATCTCGAGGAGCAACCGACTGTCCGGTAGCATTATCGCCGATAGAGATGCCTACATCATGAAGGTCACACATCATAAATAACGGAGATACATGATGGAGAATGTAAGCCAAACCAAACAATCCGTTTATTTTTTGTTCTGAAGAAAAAGGAAGCAACTGAATAAGGTGAGAAGGAATGGTCAGCCAGTAGGCAGTGGTATGCATTTCATTCTGGGGGAGGCTTAATTTTCCGGCTCCAATATTCTCCATTGTATGAAATTTGATTTTTTTAAACCCTACTACTTGGGTGGCTACATGTACTTCTCCATGAGAAAGAGTGCATTTATCTAGCTTTTTCTGATCGAAAACATCTAGGATCTTAACTTTAGTGTAGTCTATGGCATCGGTGAAATAATCCACGTCAGTTTTCTTAACATGAGCTTTCCTTTGGTCGTATTCGAGTTTTTCAACATAGTATTGATCACCTTCACAGATATAAATAGCTTTAGGATGGAGAGTGGTCAGAGCGGAGGAGAAGTCCACTTCGGCTATTGCCCTTGATTTTGCGCTCGTATCTACAACGACAAAGTTATCAGAAGTTATGCTTCTAAGGCTGACCCCATCGGCTGGATAGGCATCCGATGTCCAGAACCATTTATCTTTCGAGTGATGAACGAGATTTTCCTCTTCCAAGAAATTGAGGATTTCTTTTATTTCGACGCGACCAAATTTTTCTTCCTCTATGAAAGGGAGTTCGAAGGCAGCACACTCCACATGGCTGACTAGAATGGAGAGATTATCAGGGTTGATCAGGGCTCTTTCAGGGCTTTTAGAAAAAAAGTAATCAGGGTTATTAACGATGAATTGATCGAGAGGGGAACTCGAAGCCACAAGAACAGCGGCTGATTTTCCAGTTTTTCGTCCTGCCCGGCCAGCCCTTTGCCAAGTGCTCGAAATAGTACCGGGGTAACCAGCCATCACAGACACGTCAAGGCTTCCTAGGTCAATGCCTAACTCTAAAGCATTAGTAGAAACAACTCCGAGTATTTTTCCTTCTCTCAAGCCCTTTTCAATTTCTCTTCTTTTTAGGGGAAGATACCCTCCTCTGTAGCCTCGAATAAGGCCTTTATCCTTGATGGTTTTTTCGACGTCTTCCTTGAGGTAGGAAAGCAAAACTTCGGTGATGAGACGGCTTTGAGCAAAAACTATAGTTTGCAGATTATTCCCGAGAAAGATGGATGCCACTCGACGTGCTTCGTTAACGTAGGAGCGACGTATTCCTAGGAATTTATTGACAACAGGGGGAGTGTAAAAAATGAAATATTTTTCTCCCTGAGGAGCTCCACTATCGGAGATGAGGGAAACAGGAGCTTCCAGCATTTTTTCTGCCATTTCTAAGGGATTGGCAATTGTTGCCGTAGAGAGGATGAATTGAGGATTAGACCCGTAAAATGAAGCGATTCTTTTTAACCTTCTTAAGACATTGGCAAGATGACTACCAAAGATTCCACGATAGTTATGAAGCTCGTCAATGACTATGTATTGCAAATTTTCAAAGAGCTTGATCCATTTGGTGTGATGAGGAAGGATTCCTGTATGAAGCATATCAGGGTTGGTAAGGATGATGTGGCCCCGGGCTCTTATGGCTTTTCTGGCGTCCTGGGGAGTATCACCGTCATAGGTAAAAATCCTGACTTCATGGCGAAGGAGCTTTATGATTTTATCGAGTTCCGCCATTTGATCCTGGGAGAGAGCCTTAGTGGGGAAGAGATAGATAGCTCGCGCTGATGGATTATGGAGGATAGAATGGAGGACTGGGAGATTGTAGCATAGTGTTTTTCCGGAAGCAGTGGGTGTGACAACTACGATGTTTTTTCCCTCTTTTATAGCCTGCCAGGAAGAATGCTGATGGGAATAGAGCTTCGAGAAACCTTTTTCTTTTAGAGCATCAACAAGCACTGGATGGATATCAGCGGGATAAGCTGCATAATGGCCTTTTTGAGCTGGGAGGTGTTTAATAACACGGATGGAGTCTTGTTTTAGGCCGATTTCTCTAAGAAATTCCAGAGATTTATGGAGATTTTCTTCGCGTGTCATTTTTCCCAATATTTCATGAATTTCAATAATAGCAAAAAGAAACAATATAAGCTAGACTGACCAGTCTAGCTTATTGCATACATATTCTTGTTCAAACACAGATAAAAGGATAAAATAAAAAGTTCAGACTGGATAAACAAGACAAACTAGATAGGCTAAACGAGATTATTATGTTAGATGAGATTAGAGTCAAAGGTGCTGCGCAGCACAATCTTAAGAAGATAGATGTTAACCTGCCCAGGAATAAACTGATTGTTGTCACAGGGCCCAGCGGCTCTGGAAAATCCTCTCTCGCCTTCGAGACTATCTTTGCTGAAGGTCAGCGGCGTTATATTGGATGTCTATCTGCTTATGCACGCCAGTACATAGAGCAAATGGAAAAACCGGAGGTGGAATCTATTGAAGGGATTTCTCCTTCTATTTCTATTGATCAGAAAACAATTTCTTCTAATCCCCGTTCCACAGTTGGTACTGTCACAGAAATCTATGATTTTCTGCGACTTCTTTTCGCTCGTGTTGGAATTCCCCATTGTCCTCAATGCGGGAGAGAAGTAAGCTCACAAACCTCTGACCAGATACTGAAAAGAATAATCGCATCTTTTTCTGACCAGAAAGTTAAGATCTTCTCCCCATTAGTTAGGGGACGGAAGGGAGAATATCACCGCCTCTTTGAAAAGTTGAGGAAAAAGGGCTTTCTTCGTTTTCGGGTAGACGGCCAAATAAGAGATTTGGAGGAGGCTATCTATCTTGAAAAGACAAAAAAGCACAATATAGAAGTGTTAATAGATGAGATAAAAATTTCCTCTGAGTCAGAGAAGAGGCTAAAAGAAGGTGCAGAGAAGGCATTAGAAATGGCTGGGGGAGATTTGCTGTTGATCAAGGAGGATGGGAAGGAAGCATATTATTCCTTAAAGTTACTCTGTCCTTACTGTGAAATCAGTTTGCCTGAGCTTGAGCCCCGGAGTTTTTCCTTCAACAGCCCTTATGGTGCCTGCTCTAAGTGCCATGGCCTTGGTTTCCAAACCACTGCCGACGAATGGGGCGAAGTGGTGCTTACAGATGAGGTCTGTTCTTTCTGTCAAGGGAGAAGGTTGAAGGAAGAAAGTCTGGCAGTAAGAGTAGGAGGGAAAAACATCTACGAGCTGAGTTCTGTTCCTGTTGGCAGTTTACGCGAAGAGCTTTCATCATTAAGGTTTTCTGGGACTCAACAGCTCATTGCTTCAAGGATCTTAAAGGAGATTTTTTCAAGACTCGAGATTATGGTTGAGTTAGGGATGCCATACCTTCAATTAAATCGGACAACTTCTACTTTATCAGGAGGGGAAGCCCAACGTGTCCGGTTGGCTGCTCAGGTTGGCTCTCGCCTGAGAGGCATTCTGTATGTTCTGGATGAGCCTACCATCGGTCTCCATCAGAGAGATAACGGCAGGCTTATCTCTTTATTAAGAAACATAAGAGACCAGGGAAACTCCATTATTGTTGTCGAACATGATGAACAGACGATTCGCTCAGCTGATTATATCTTGGATTTAGGACCCGGAGCAGGAGAAGGGGGAGGTTACAAAGTGGCGGAAGGGAAAGTGTCTGAGGTTATAAACGACCCTCTCTCCTTAACCTCTCAGTATCTGAGGCAAGAAAAAAGAATTCCTGTTCCTACGAGGAGGAGAAAGACCAGAGGCTGGCTAACCATATTAAAAGCCAGAGAGCACAACTTAAAGAATATTGATGTCGGGCTTCCTTTATCTGTTATGACTTCAGTCACGGGAATTTCAGGGTCAGGGAAAAGCACCCTTATTTACGATATCCTCTACAAAAGTCTTCAGAATATTCTCCATAATGCTAAGCAAAAGGTTGGTAAACATCAGGGGATACTTGGAATTGAACAAATTGATAAGGTGCTATCCATTGATCAGAAACCTATTGGCAGAACACCCCGCTCTAACCCAGCGACTTACACTGGCCTTTTCACTCCCCTAAGACAGCTTTTTTCCCATACTCCAGAGTCAAGGATGAGAGGCTATTCTTCCAGCCGTTTCAGCTTTAACCTTCAGGGAGGTCGATGCGAAGAATGCCAGGGAGCAGGAGCTAAAAAAATTGAGATGCATTTTCTGCCAGATGTTTTTGTGACCTGTGAACGCTGCCTAGGAAAACGTTATAACAAAGAAACTCTTTCCGTCCACTACAAAGGCAAAAACATAGCAGATTATTTATGTATGACTGTAGATGAAGCTTATGAGTATTTAAAAGCTCATCCTTTGCTCAAGAGGAAATTGTCGGTCTTGAAAAAAGTTGGCTTGGGTTACATCCGGCTTGGCCAACCTGCCCCAACTCTTTCTGGAGGTGAAGCTCAGAGAATCAAATTGACCAAGGAATTAGGTCGGAAAAACACCGGCAATACCCTCTTTCTTCTTGACGAACCCACCACAGGGCTTCATTTTGATGACGTTCGTAAGCTTTTAGAACTTCTGGCAGAACTAGTAAGCTTGGGAAACACGGTAATTATCATTGAACATAACCTTGAAGTCATCAAATTTTCAGATTATATTATAGATTTGGGGCCTGAAGGAGGAGAAGAAGGAGGAAGGATTGTTGCCCAAGGAACTCCAGAGGAGATAGCCAAAGAGAAGAATTCTTATACAGGAAAATTTTTAAAGCGGGTTTTAAAGGGAGAAAGTATCGTAAGAAATGGCCTTTAAAGATATTTCAGGAAATTTGCGTGTAAAGAGAATCCTTAGGAGAGCCCTCAAGAAAGGAAGAATTCCTAATTCACTTCTTTTCTCTGGCAATGAAGGAGTCGGCAAGAAAGATACGGCTTTGGTTGTAGCTAAAGCTCTGAACTGCGAGAAGATGGAGGATGATGCCTGTGAGGAATGTGCATCCTGCAAGGCAATTGGCCAGGGAAATTTTCCTGATGTGATAACTATTTTTCCTGAGGGAAATGTGATAAAAATCGATCAAATTAGGCTGGTGAAGCGAATAGCTTATCTCAAACCTATGATAGGAAAAAAGAGGGTTTTTATTGTTATTGAAGCTGAAAGGATGACTGAAGAAGCAGCCAATTCTTTCCTTAAAATTTTAGAAGAACCTCCCTTTTTTTCTCATATCATTCTCATAACGAATAATCAGTATTTGATTCTCCCAACTATAAAATCCCGTTGTCAGATTCTAAGTTTTTCCCCAGTTTCTAGGGAAGAAATGGAAAAAATCCTGATTGAAAAAGGGTATGAGAGTGAGAAAGCCAAACTGATTCCTTTTCTTGTTCGGGGGAATCTCGAAGATGCTCTGAATTTAGAATGGGAAGAAATCCAGGACAAAAGAAAACACGCTTGGGAATTATTTCTATCTCTTCTCAAAAGAGAAGAGGTTTCTGGTTTTTTAAGAGATTATGCATTTTCAAGAAAGGATCTTGTCAAGGAGGAATTAGAGGAGATTGTGGAGTTTTTTTCTTCTTTCTGCCGCGATTTTATTCTGATTAAAGAAAAAGGTGATTTTGATTATCTCTTAAATCCCGACTATCAAAAGCAAATGCAAGAAGAGGAGAAATTTCTAAGCCTAGATCAGCTCATAGAATACTTGAATCACATAGAGTTTTTTCATTCTGCATTGCGTAGAAATTTAAACGTAAACCTTCTTGTCAGTTCTTTTTTTTCAAGTTTCATGGAGAGAGACTATGTCTGAAATCGTTCTTATGCTTTCAGAACGAACAGGAAAAATTATTAGAGCCAAGAGAGGAAAAGAGGAATTCCAGAGAGGCGATTTTTTCATTGTTGAATCCGAGTTTGGGGGCGATTTAGCGGTTGTCATTGATATTTCCAGTGATGTTTGTCATCGTCGAAAATCCTCAAAAAATGCGGTAAAAATTATTCGTAAGGCTTCTGAAGAAGACAAGGATAAATTTAAGTGGCTCAAAGAAAAAGAAGAAAAAGCCTTTGATCTTTGTTTAGAAAGGATAAAGGCTAGAAATTTGCCGATGAAATTGGTTATGGTTCGGTATTTCTTTAATGAAAAAAAGGGGATTTTTTATTATACAGCAGATGGACGTATTGACTTCAGACAACTTGTGAAAGACCTGGCCAGAGAGTTCAAGATGAGGATTGAAATGCGCCAGATTGGCGTGAGGGATGAAGCGAAGAAGGTAGGAGGCTTGGGAGTCTGCGGCCGCCCTCTGTGTTGTTTTAGTTTTATGCAGACTTTTGAACCAGTAACCATCCAGAAAGCAAAAAAACAGCAGATTGTTATTAATCCTACGAAGATCTCCGGGTTATGCGGCCGGCTGATGTGCTGTCTTGCCTTCGAAGAGGAAAGTCGCGGGCGGATGTATGCTGAAGAGGAGAAGATAGAAGAAGACTAAGATTCGTTTATCTAGTTTGTTAAGTTTGTCTAGGTTATTTAGTAGCTTTAATA
>Ga0114921_10000202_pt1 | contig 24444 bp, 28 predicted proteins | sample BentaG_FD_87016 | JGI IMG/M metagenome (GOLD analysis project Ga0114921, IMG submission 87016) | Deep subsurface microbial communities from South Atlantic Ocean to uncover new lineages of life (NeLLi) - Benguela_00093 metaG | ecosystem: Environmental > Aquatic > Marine > Oceanic > Sediment ... | reverse complement strand
TGCCGTTTATCCCGCTCACGGCTACCGCTTCCGGTGTCCGCTCAAGCTCTAAGTTACTTAGTGTATTAAGTCCACAACCGGACGTGGAAACTTTATCTGATATATCAGGTAGACAACCAGTTGTGGAATTTTTGTCTACCCAGGTATTAAGTGCATCAAGTAACCGGATGTGGAAACTTTATCTGATGTATCAGGTGTATTAAGTTGACAACCGGATGTGGATGACCTGCCCCACAATAACCACTCACCGTAACACCATTCTTAAATCCTTCCATCCTTTCACCTCCAAAACCTTAAAAATGGATGAACTTTGAATACCTGCTCATCTATGTCAGCTTGCTCTCTCCTAACATATATCCTCAGCATACTAAGCTCACCTTTCATCCACGTAGCTGACCATCTCATGAACCGTAGAACATCCAAAGTAGATAGTCCTCTTCCTACTAATTCAGTAGCAAGCCTACGCCTGATTGAATGCCAACCAAATCCATCCCTTTTTCGAAGACCAACCTTCCAACACATCGAGCGAAACATCCTCGACATATACCTCAGGTCAGTTCTTCGAAATTCCTCTAAGTATTGCCTAATCTCATACGGTATCAGGTGCACTGTAGCAGGCCCACCTTTAGCCGTGTCTACCCTTAACTTATCACCCAACAAATCACATCTACGCATCCTGCTCATCTCCTCTCGCCTCAAACCATAGCTAGTCGATAGTGCCAAGAATGCCAGTTGCCTACCATCCAACAGCCGTTTACCTCTACTTATCATTCTTTCAATCTCACCACAACTTAGGATCGGCCGGTTCACATCCGATTCCCTAACCTTTGGCATGGCTAGTTTAGGAAAGCCACCTGGCCAATTCTGGATTTGGCACAACAGCTTCAACGGACGCAACATTGTATTAATCGAGTTCTGGCTTATACCTCTATTCCTCAAATACACTAGATACTCCGTAATGTCTCCACGCTCATACCTATTCTTCTCACCGGCTACATTTTCAAGACGTTCCGTCCAACTACGCCATTGCCTAGCAGTCTTCACGCTCCTACCTCTCGCTATCAAGTCCTTATAAACCGTTTCCCCCATTTGACCCATTTGACTAATACTCTCCTTTTCTGTAGAATACATACATCAAGTTGACATACAGCCCGCAACACATAGCACGTTCTTAGCAATATTCTCTTTACCGATTGACTTTTCATTTCTGTTGCCTTAGAATTAGCTTACGTAAGGTGCCCACATAGCTCAGCCGGAAGAGCACGTTCTTGGTAAGAACGGGGTCACCAGTTCGAATCTGGTTGTGGGCTCAGCATAAAGGGGGTAAAATGGCAAAAAAGAAGTTTGAACGGACCAAGCCCCACTGTAATGTGGGCACTATTGGTCATGTTGACCATGGGAAGACAACATTAACTTCGGCAATGACTTTAGTCCTTTCTAAGGTAGGTGGTCCTACCCAATTTCGTGAGTTTGATAGTATTGATAATGCGCCTGAGGAAAAAGCACGGGGCCTAACCATTGCTATCGCCCATATTGAGTACGAGACCGAGAAGCGGCATTACGCCCATATAGATTGCCCGGGACACGCTGATTATATTAAGAACATGATAACTGGTGCTGCCCAGATGGACGGTGCCGTATTAGTGGTCGCTGCCGACGACGGGGTGATGCCCCAGACCAGGGAGCACCTGCTGCTGGCACGTCAGGTGGAGGTACCTTTCATCGTGGTTTGCCTGAACAAGGTAGACCTGGTGGATGACCCAGAGCTGTTAGAGGTGAGTGAGCTGGAGTTAAGAGAGGAGCTCTTGCCTAAATATGGCTTTCCCGGTGGGGAGATACCCATAGTGCGGCTGAGTGCCTTGAAGGCTCTGGAGTGTGGCTGCGGCAAGAGAGAGTGTCAGTGGTGTGGTCCTATTTGGCAATTGCTTGATGCTGTAGATGATTATATTCCTACTCCGGTAAGACCAAAAGACCAGCCCTTCTTGATGCCAGTTGAAGATGTTTTTAGTATTAAGGGTAGGGGTACAGTGCCTACAGGAAGAGTTGAGAGGGGTGTGATTAATCCCGGGGATGAGATTGAGATTGTTGGCTTGCACCACGAATCCCGTAAGACAGTAGCCACCAGCCTGGAGATGTTTCATAAGATATTGGATGACGCTGAACCTGGGGATGCGGTAGGTATTCTGCTCAGGGGTATAGACCGTGATGAGATAGAGCGTGGTCAGGTGCTGGCAGCACCTGGTACTATTAAACCACATACCAAAGCTGAGGCTGAAGTTTATGTTCTGAGCAAAGATGAGGGAGGCAGACATACTCCCTTCTTTACTGGATATAAACCACAATTTTACATCAGGACTACAGATGTTACCGGGAGCATCACGCTGCCGCAGGGAGTGGAGATGGTCATGCCTGGTGATAATATAACAATGACCATTGAACTTATTTATCCAGTAGCCCTGGAGAAAGGTCTGCGCTTTGCTATTCGAGAGGGCGGTAAAACGGTGGGTGCTGGTAGCATTTCCCGCATTATAGAGTAGGCATATGGCGAGAAAAGAAGCAAGGGTTATCATTCATCTTGCCTGTATCGAATGTAAGGAGAGAACCTATACCACCACTAAGAACAGACGGAATGACTCCCAACGCTTAGAGCTCAAAAAGTATTGCCCTAGGTGCCGGACGCACCGTCTCCATCGGGAAATAAAGTAGTACTAGATGACTAAGTGAGATAGCTTCTATGACACGCCGAACTGCTACCAAGCCAAAAGGTTCAAAACTTAGATTCCTTAGCGAGACTATAGGCGAGCTAAGGAAAGTAGTTTGGCTCACCAGGCGAGAGGTTATTTATTTGACAATGCTAGTCTTGATTGTGGCTATTGCCACTGGGCTGGTTCTTGGTGCCATTGATTACGGTTTTACTAACCTTGTGGATAAACTTTTCCTTGGCCGGTAGACACCTAACTTATTCCCAGATTGAATTAAAGCACTATATACTAAAGCACATAACTCAAGGGAATAATTCTGCCTCCTTTCCCAAAATCTTTCTTTGAATGAGGTTGGTTGTGGCGGAGAATAGAAAACATTGGTTTGTCGTTCATACCTACTCCGGGCATGAAGAACGGGTTAAGAAGAACTTGGAGCAGCGCATCAGGTTCATGGACGCTGGGAGCCAGATTTTCCAGGTAGTGATACCTACTGAGGAAGAAATTGAAGTTAAAAATGGGCAAAGGCGCACGGTGACTAGGAAGATATTACCTGGTTATGTTCTTGTTCAGATGAAGATGGACAACGAGAGCTGGAATGTGGTGCGTAATACCCCAGGTGTTACCGGTTTTGTTGGCAGTGCTAATAAGCCGACTCCACTAAAGGAGGAAGAAGTCAGCCAGATTTTGAAGCAGATGACTGCCGAGGCACCGAAGGTCAAGGTGAGCTTCCGCAAAGGGCAGAGTATTCGGGTGAGTGATGGGCCTTTCACCGATTTTGTGGGAGTAGTAGATGAAATAAGTGAGACAAAGGGCAAAATTAGGGTGCTTCTATCTCTCTTTGGGCGTGAGACACCGGTTGAGCTTGATTTTTTGCAGGTAGAGAAACTTTAAGAGGCTTCCCATTTAGGCGATACAGATGGCAAAAAAGGTTAAAGCGGTAATTAAATTACAAATCCCAGCAGGGCAAGCCAATCCGGCACCACCAGTCGGTCCGGCTCTAGGTCAGCACGGGGTTAATATTATGGCCTTTTGCAAAGAGTATAATGGACGTACGGCTAATCAGGCTGGGTCTATTATTCCTGCTGAAATAACGGTCTATGAAGACAGGTCATTCACCTTTGTTACTAAAATGCCGCCGGTGGCTGATTTGCTGCGGACGGCATTAGGCATAGAAAAGGGAGCTAGTGCCTCTGGTCATGAAAAGGTTGGTCAGCTATCCCGGGATAAGCTCCGTGAAATAGTCCAGGTTAAGGCTAAGGACCTAAATGCCACTGATATGGAGGCAGCAGAGCGAATTATTGAGGGTACGGCGCGAAGTATGGGAATCGAGATAGTGTAGGAAACAAATGGCACAACACGGCAAAAAGTATAATGAGGTGACTAAGCTAGTAGACAAGACAGGGGTTTATCATCCTCAGGAAGCTATTGAGCTAGTCAAGAAAATGGCTCATGCCCGATTTGATGAGACTGTCGAGCTTCACCTTCGTATGGGTGTTGACCCTCGAAATGCCAGCCAACAGGTGCGTGGTATTGCCCTTCTGCCTCACGGGTTGGGCAAAAAGGTCCGCATTTTGGTTTTTGCTCAAGGTGAGGCAGAAAGGATTGCTCAGGAAGCCGGGGCTGATTTTGTTGGCAGTGACGAGCTGATTAAGAAGATTGAGGAAGGCTGGCTGGACTTTGATACTGCTATTGCTACTCAGGATATGATGGGTAAGGTGAGCAAGCTGGGGAAAATCTTGGGGCGGAGGGGACTGATGCCCAACCCTAAATCAGGCACTGTGGTTGCTCCGGTTGATTTGCCTAGAGCAATTAGCGAGGCTGGTCAGGGTCGGGTGGAATTTAAACTGGATAGGACAGCTATTATTCATTTACCTTTAGGCAAGGTCAGTTTCGGCGATGACAAGTTGATGGATAACCTGACCGCAGTGATGGAGGCTGTGGTCAGGGCTAAACCCAGTGGTGCCAAGGGTCAGTACGTAAGGACTGCTTTTTTGACTACCACTATGGGCCCGAGTATAAAGCTTGACCTTCAACATACCCTCTCTTTAAGCTCTAGTTAATGATACTGTAAAAAGGAGAATCCTCGTGGAAAATGTCGCTATCGTAGGTGTGGGGCAGACTGTTTTCTCTCGTAAGTGCGGAGTGTCCATTAGGGAGTTGTGTTTTGAAGCCTATAAAGAGGTGATGGAGGGCCTGGAGATTACTAATAAGGAGATAGATGCCTCCATTATTTGCTCGGCACCAGAGTATGATAAGCAGCGGACACCGTCAGGACTGATATCAGAATATTTGGAGTTGACGCCCAAGCCAACCTTCTATGTTGAGACGGTATGTTCTTCAAGTAGTACTGGGTTAAGAGTAGCCTGGTCATTAATCAAGGCTGGTCTTCACAAGATTATAGCCGTGATTGGTTTTCAGAAGATGTCAGAATTGACTTCCCGTGAGGCTGCTGAGAGAATGGGTAGAGGAGGTGATATACTGTGGGAGGCACCCTTTGGCATAACGATGCCCTCTGGCTATGCTATGTATGCCAGGGCCCACATGGCTAAGTATGGGACCACTGAAGAGCAGCTAGCCTTAATACGGGTGAAGAATTCTCACTACGGGGCTACAAATCCTAAGGCTACCTATCGCAAGGAGTTGAGCTTGGACGAGATTATGGAGTCAGTGGTCATCACCAGCCCGCTAAAGAAATTTGATTGCTGTGCCAATGCTGATGGTGCTTCCTGCATAATAGTAGCCAGCCAAGATATAGCTAAAAAGATAACCGGCATCCCTATCTGGATTATCGGGTTGGGTGCCGCTACTGATACCATGACTATGTCGGGAAGGCAATCGCTTACTGGTTTAAGATGTAGCCAAGAAGCGGTTAAGCAGGCTTATGAGATGGCTGGTGTTGGGCCAGAGGATATTGATGTTGCTGAGGTTCATGATTGCTTTACCATAGCTGAGCTTATGGCTTATGAAGACCTGGGATTCGCTAGGCCGGGCGAGGGAGTTAAGTTGATAGAGGAAAAGCAGACATATGTAGAGGGCAAAATCCCGGTGAATGTTGATGGGGGATTGCTATCCAAAGGTCACCCCATTGGTGCTACTGGAGGTTCCCAGATAAGGACTATTGTCCGGCAGCTTAAAGGGGGGGCCACTGAGGCTCAGGTGAAGGATGCTGAGATAGGCTTGGTTCATAATATTGGTGGCATTGGTCAATACGCCAATGTAACTATTCTTAGGAGGTAATGGGATGGGTTTTGAGAATTTCGGTTCGGTTAGCTTCACCACGGAAGCAAAGCCAGTAGATTTTGTTACCTATCTGGAGCAGGGAAAAGTAATGGCAACAAGATGTAAAGAATGTGGGGCTACTTACTTTCCCCCAAAGATGGATTGCCCCAAATGCTTGCAAAGCGATGTGGAGTGGTTTGAGATAAAAGGAAAGGGTAAACTGGTAACTTATACCGTAGTAAACTACGGCCCAGCGGGGTTTGAGGATGATGCCCCATATATCCTGGCAATAGGTGATTTTGGTGATGGGGTGAATATCTTTGGCCGCTTAAGCCGTGGCATCAAAGAGGATGATATTAAACTGGGGATGGAATTGAAGGTAGCACCAAAAAAGCTACTCGGTGATAGGATTACCTTTGAATTCCAGAAGGGCTGATAACTATTCAAGGTAGAGACCAGAAATAAAAGGCAGGAGGTTTAAGGTGCCTGAGAGAAAAAATGTTTGTATTATTGCCGGCGATATGAGCCGATGGGGAGTGAGAGAAGCCAGTTTAGTGGATGTGGTGCAGGAGGCGGCCAAGGAATGTTTTGATGATATTCCAGCACTTAATAGGAAGGATATAGACGGCTTCTTATTTGCCTCTTCCTATTGTGGGAGGAACCCCTTTCAGGTAAATGCTGCTCCGGTAATGGCTGAGCGTATAGGGGTCAAACCAATCAATATGTGCACCAGGGTGGATACCTTGTGTGCCGGTGGCAGCTCGGGTATTATCTTAGCTACAGGGTTGGTAAAAGCGGGGATAGCTGATGTTGTCATGGTAGCCGGTGGTGAGAAGCTCTACACCCCGCAGAGATGGGAGACATTTTACAGTGAGCTTGCTTCCATAGACCATGATTGGGATGGCGCCCAGGGAATGGGATTGCCTCCCCCCTTCTTTGCCATGACAGCCAAGGAACACATGAAACACTACGGAACCAAGAAGGAGCAGTTGGCAGTAGTCTCGGTGAAGAACAGGAGGAATGGTGCCACCAACCCCAAGGCACAGTTTCAAAAAGAAATCACCATGGAGGAGGCAATGGCAGCTAGACCAATTGTTCCCCCTTTGGGTCTTTTTGACTGCTGCCCTATAACTGATGGTGCCGCCGCAGTGATTGTAACCTATCCAGAGAAAGCAAAGGAGTTCACCGATAGGCCTTTAGTCTATATTAAGGGTTCAGCTCAGGCGGCTCTCCACAGTATGTCAGCCAACTGGCCAGGTGAACATCTGGCTGACTGGGTTCACCTGAGAACAGCAGCCAAAAGGGCCTATGAGGTGGCAGGGGTTGGTCCTGATGATATTGACGTGGCTCAGACTCATGACTGTTTCACCATTTCTGAAATTATTGAAATGGAGGAACTGGGATTCTGTAAAAAAGGAGAAGGAGGCCCCTTCGTTGAGTCAGGCCAGAACGATTTTGGCGGTAAAGTCCCGGTGAACACTGAGGGTGGACTTCTCTCCGTTGGCCATCCCTTTGGCGCCACCGGCATCCGCCAAGCTATTGAAATGCTGAAACAGCTGCAGGGAAGGGCAACAAGACAGGTGGAAGGAGCCAAGACAGGCCTCACCCATAATCTGAGCGGACTTAATGTTGAACATACCATACTTATTTACGGATTAGAACCTTAAAATCTCTGCAAGGCAAAAGGTCATAAGGAGGAATTATGTCAGTACTAGGAATACCAATATTGGAAGACAAATACCCATCCACCATGGACCTCTATCCAATGGAGGCCAAGGAATTTAACCGGATTTACCCATTTTACGAAAATCTCAGGGAAAAGAAACTTACCACCACAAAGTGCCAGAAATGCGGCTGCACCCCATTCCCACCCCGGGTTGTCTGCCCTGAATGTAATTCGGAAGACCTGGAGTGGGTGGAGCTTCCCACCCGGGGAAAGGTAATCCAGTTTACTGAGGAGGTGCGGGGGGTTCCCCTTGGCTGGGAACCACCTTTAATTCATGCTTTTATTAACATGGGTGGGGGCTTCAGGTTTCTCTCCCGTATAGCTAACTGTGAGGCAGGGCAACTCAAGGAAGGTGATGAAGTTCAACTTAGTGTCTATGATGTGCCACCGATGATATTAGATACCAGAGAGGGGCCAAAGGAAGTACCAAGGGTATTTTTCGCTTTTGAACCGGTTAAGTAAGGGACAAACTAGGAGGTTAATAACTTAATATAGAGGTTCGGTATCGACCTGAGACAGTGGGTGTCTAATTAGACTTAAAGGTATGTGCCTGCCGAGGCCAACTGGGATTTTACATAAGAACTTGCAGAAATAATAAGCAAGGTTGAAATTTGGCGAAATCCATAATGATAAGTCCTTGTGCGGTAGGCATGAGGACTTACTGTTTTAAGGAGATTCTCAGTATAATAGCTAGGAGTAATGACAAATGTCTAGAGAAAAGAAGGCACAAATTATTGATGAACTGCAGGAGGTTTTTTCCAAATGTAGTGTTGGTATTTTAATCGACTATCGGGGTCTCTCTGCTCCTGTGGCAACGGAATTACGTCGTAAATTCAGGGAATTAGGTATTGAATATAGGGTGGTGAAGAATACCCTGGCCCGATTTGCTGCAATAAGAGCTGGTAAGGATGAGCTGTGTGGCTTGCTTGAGGGACCAAACGCTATCGTTATCGGCTATGGTGATATTACTGAACCACCCAAGACTTTGGCTGACTACATTCGTACCTCAAGAGCAACTCTGAATATCAAGGGGGGCTTCCTAGGTGATAGGCTACTTACTTCCAAGGATGTGAAGACCCTTTCCACTTTACCATCAAGAGAGGTGTTGCTAGCCGAGGTTCTAGGCAAGATGCAGACCCCAATTGTTGCGTTACTTAGTCACCTTGGCAGCCCCGTAAGGGGTTTTGCCAGGATATTGCAAGCTAGAATTAAACAACTGGAAGGAGAATAATAATGGCCGAGAAGAAGGTAGAAACTACACAAGATACTGGTGGTGAAACAGCCAAGGCTGAGAAGCCAGCGGCAAAACAGGCAGCAAGGAAGCCTAAGGCAACTAAAACAACCAGCCAGAAGAAAGCCCCAGCAAAAACACAAGAGGCAAAGAAGACGACAGCAATCGAGGAAATAATGGCGACAATAAAGGGCATGACAGTACTCGAGCTGGCTGAGTTGGTAAAGATGTTAGAGAGTGAGTTTGGTATTAGCGCTGCCCCGGTGGCAGCTCCCGTTGCGGCGACGGCTGAAGCGGCCGCTCCAGCAGCTGAAGAGCAAACCGAGTTCACCGTCATTCTCAAGGAGATAGGAGCTAATAAGATTAATGTGATTAAGGCAGTGCGGGAATTGACCGCCTTGGGCTTGAAAGAGTCAAAGGATTTAGTGGAAAGTGCTCCTACGGCAGTAAGAGAAGGGGTTAATAAGGATGAGGCAGCGGCTACGAAACAGAAGCTGGAAACTGCTGGCGCCACTGTTGAGATTAAATAATAATTGAGGAAGTTTGAATATGCCACAGAGGGATTGGCTTATACTTATGGCTATGGGTGGTGTTTTTATCATTCTTGGCTTAGTCGCCATTGTCTGGGGTAGGAGTGAGGAAAAGAGGTATTATGATGCCATGGCCTCGCGCACTGATGTGAGGGAATATTTGGAGCATTGGCCGCCACGACCTGAGCCCGGGGCATTAAAGACAGGGGGTTGGATATCAATTGGTATTGGGTTGCTTATGCTAGCTATGGGTGGAATATTTTTGCTCTTGGGTTAAAGCCCTCACTAGGAGAGTCGCGATAAAGCCTACGGTTATTAGTGAGATGCCCCCCATCGCAATGAAGATCCAGTTAGTGCCAAACTGCTCAGCAATGTAGCCCAGTAAGGTTGCTGAAAAAGAGCCAATGCCAAAGTTGCAGAAAAAGAAAATCCCATAACTGCGGCCTTGCCAGGCAGTGGGGCTATAATCAGCAATGAGATTATTATAAATTGGCTGCCCCATGAAATGGAAAAAGGCAAAGATGATGGCTACTAGCAACAATATTAACCCCTCACTATTTCCCATTAGCAATAGTAGTGGCACTGACACCACAGCCACTACCAGTGCCAGTACCTCGTGGCGTCTTCGCTCGCATAAGTAACCTCCAAGAAGCTGTCCAATAACGCCAAAGATAAGGGCTACTGTAGTGAATGAGCCAGCCAGTGCCATACTGTCCCAGTTCAGGAAGGTAAAATGGAGCTGCTGGCTGAGGTATAAAGGTAAGAAGGTAACCAGTCCCCGATAAACAAAACCATTCATGACTGCGGACAAGAAGATAAGGGCTAGAGGCAGGATAATTAACCGCAGGTTAGTTTTCCCTGCCTCCATTTTGACGGGAATCTCTGAGACAGTGGGAATTTCAGCACGAGAAAAAGAATAGAGCAGGACTGCCATCAATAGGACAGGGATAGCAAAGATAAGGTATGGTGCCCGCCAGCCCAGAGGTGAGGCAATAACACCTGCTAGAACAGGTCCTAGGGCTACCCCTAAATTGCCACCCACACCAATATAGCCAAAGGCTATACCCCTGCGGGTGGTTGCTTTGGCAATAAAAGCAGACCCTACCGGGTGATAGATACCCAGTGCCATTCCTAAAACGGCTAGGGCTACACCCAAAACATAGATATTGGGCGATAAGGCAACAGCAATAGAGGCTATCCCTGAGCCCAGGCAGAAGAGCATCAGTAATCGTCTTTCACCAATGCGGTCAGCCAGAAACCCGGCTGGCAGGGAAGTTAAACCAAAAGCGAAGCCAGCGATATTAGCCAGTATCCCTAGAATAAAGAGTCCAGCGCCAAATTCCTGGGCAATACCGATGAGAACAACTCCATAGGTTAGCTCTAAGACATGGGTCAGCCCGTGGCAGACTGATGTGTATGCTACTACCTTCTTTTCAATTCTTTCCATTCATCTAAGCCTCAAAGTGGGAGTTTTGGGGGTAGCCTGCTGAAGCTTGTGACTTAGACCATTGTTCTCGGTCTATACTGGATAGCTTCAGCGATGTGAGGTGCTTTAATTATATCAGCATTTTCCAGGTCAGCGATGGTGAGGGCTAGTTTGAGGATGCGGTGGAAGGCGCGGGCTGAGAGGTATAGTTGCTTCATGGCTGCTTTCAACAGGCTCTGGGCTGATTCTTCCACATGGCAGAACTCTCTTACCTCGGCTGGTGTCATTTCAGCATTGCAGCTCAGCTTTGTTCCCTTGAAGCGTTCCCGTTGTATGGAACGGGTAGCTTCAACCCTGCCCCGGACATTGGCTGACTTTTCACCTAACCTATCATCGGCCAGCTTTTCGTAGTCAATATGGGGCACCTCAGCAAATATATCAACCCGGTCAATAAAGGGCCCGCTGATACGTCTCTGATAACGAGAAATCAGGCCGGGAGGACAGGTGCATTGTCTAAAAGGGTCACCGTAGTAGCCACAGGGGCAGGGGTTCATGGCTCCAACCAGCATAAAGTTGGTTGGGAAAGTAACACTGCCCTGAGCCCGGCTGATAGTAACTACCTTGTCTTCCAAGGGCTGACGCAACACCTCAAGCACACTATGCCCAAATTCAGGAAGCTCATCAAGGAAAAGAACCCCGCGATGACTGAGGCTTATTTCACCAGGTCTCGGCCAGTGTCCGCCGCCAACCAGGCCAGCACTTGAGATAGTATAGTGGGGGGAACGGAAGGGTCGCTGTTTTATCAGAGGGGTATCTGAGGGAAGAAGACCATAGACACTATATATCTTGGTAACCTCCAAGGCTTCCTCGGTAGTCATCGGCGGCAGTATAGAGGGGAGCGACCGGGCCAGTAGCGTTTTACCACTTCCCGGAGGTCCAACCATTACTATATTATGCCCACCAGCAGCCGCCACCTCTAGGGCTCGCTTGACATGCTCCTGTCCTTTAATATAAGCCAGGTCACTGGTTAAGGAGAGAGGTGGAGCCGCTTCCTGAACCTCCTCGGGCTTATACTCAGGAGCTGGTATCTCACCTCGAAAATAGCTAACTAGTTCCGATAGAGAGGTGATTGGGATGACTGTAATGCCTTCTATTAAAGCTGCCTCATTGGCATCAGTGTCGGGGGCAATAATTGTAGTTATCCCTTCCTCATGAGCCAGGGCAACCATAGGTAAAACGCCATTGGTATGACGCAGGCTGCCATCAAGGGAGAGTTCACCAAGAATTACATTCTGAGTGACATCAGCCTGTATTTGCTCTGAGCTGAGGAGGATACCAACAGCAATGGGTAAATCGTAAGCCGGGCCAGCTTTTTTGAGGTTGGCCGGGGCAAGATTAACCACAATGCGCTTCATAGGAAAAGTGCAGCCAGAGTTGCGTATGGCAGCACGGACTCGCTCCCTTGCTTCCTGGACGGCAGCATCTGGTAAGCCAACAATGGTCATTGAGGGCAAGCCTCTCGAAATGTCTACCTCAACCTCGACAATTGCCCCTTCCAGTCCTACTACCGCACAGGTCAGTACTTTAGCTAACATGGTATTCCCGTTGACTATGTTACCTGCTGAGCTTCCTGTGTGTCAATGGACTTGGGAAATAACCGGGATAAGGCGGATTTGCCTATGTAAGAGGCAATATGATATGATTACTGGCAATTAGACCGCAATATCAGCAAAGGACATACTAGGGATGACAACCAAAGAAAAACTGGATAGGTTAACCAAGCTGGGAGCAGAGGCGAGGGCAGGTGGTGATGAAAGGCGCATTAAGCGGCAGCATGCTCGGGGTAAGCTAACAGCCCGAGAGAGGATTGACCTTCTCCTTGACCCGGGTAGCTTTGAGGAACTGGACCCGTTTATTACTCACCGAGCTACTGAGTTTGGCTTGGCCGAGCAACAGTATCTAGGTGATGCCGTAGTTACTGGTTCGGGCAAGATAGAAGGCAGGCTGGTTTTTCTCTACTCCCACGACTTTACTATACTTGGGGGCTCAATATCTGAAGTCGGAGCCCAAAAAATATGTAAGGTTATCGATCTAGCCCTCAAAAAAGGAACGCCGATAATCAGCCTAAATGATTCCGGTGGTGCACGGATTCAGGAGGGAGTTCTGAGCCTCGGTGGCATGGGGGATATCCTGTGTCGCAATGCAATATGTTCCGGGGCAATCCCACAAGTCTCGTTAGTCTTGGGCCCCTGTGCCGGTGGTGCCGTCTATTCCCCAGCTCTAACTGATTTCGTTTTTATGGTAAAAGAGATAAGTAAGATGTATATTACCGGTCCTGACGTGATTAAGGCAGTTACCGGTGAAGTAATCACTCATGAAGAGCTGGGCGGAGCTATGACTCACGCTAGAAAGAGTGGCGTGGCTCATTTTGTTGCTGAGAATGAAAGGGAATGCTTTCAGATGGTGCGCCGGCTGCTTAGCTTTCTTCCCCAGAACAGTACTGAAATGCCACCTGCTATAGGACCAACTGATGACCCGGACAGAGTGGAGGAAGAATTACTCAATATCATCCCTGATAATCCTAACAAAGCCTATGACATGAAGAAGATAATACTGCGTGTAGCGGATAATGGAGACTTTATGGAGGTGCACCAGCACTTTGCCCCTAACCTCATCATTGGGTTTGCCCGGTTAAATGGCAAATCAGTGGGGATAGTGGCCCAACAACCAGCTTATATGGCCGGAATTATTGATAATAATGCCTCAATTAAAGGAGCCAGGTTTATTCGCTTCTGCGATGCCTTTAATATACCACTGGTCAGTCTTGTTGATGTTCCCGGTTTCATGCCCGGTGCTGCTCAGGAGCACAGCGGCATTATTAAGCATGGGGCTAAGTTTATCTATGCTTATGCCGAGTCCACCATACCCAAAGTCACTGTTATTGTTCGCAAGGCTTATGGAGGAGCTTATATAGTGATGAGTTCCAAGCATCTCCGTGGTGATATTAACTACTCCTGGCCTACTGGCGAGATTGCTGTTATGGGACCTGAGGGAGCAGTAAATATCATCTTTAGAGATGTTATCGCTAAATCAGACAACCCGGAAGAAACAATGCAGAAACTGGTCAATGAATATAAAGAGAAGTTTGCTCATCCTTACGAAGCTGCTGCCAGGGGTTACATTGATGATGTCATTGACCCCAGGGTAACACGCCCCAAGCTAATTAGAGCACTGGAAATGCTGAAGAACCCGACTGATAGTACCCACCCACATAAAAAACATGGGAATATCCCATTGTAAAGCAATAAAGGGGAGAGGGATATGCTGGACAAGAAGCTATTAGCCGCTATTATCAGTGCTCTCACTGCCTACATTCAGACAGAACAGCAAACGCCACTACCACCAGCTAGGCTCAAACCTCAGCCGAAGGTTAGCCGGTGAAGGATATCCCAGCAACGGGAATTAATGAAGGGTAAAAACCTGAATTTGATTTGAGTACAAATAATACTAATTAGAAAGGAAGGATTTAGATAGAAGTGGCTAAGAATCGGTTAAAAATAACTGATATTACCTTTCGTGACGGACACCAATCTACGTTAGCGACCCGTATGCGCACCGAGGATATGGCCGGGATTGCCGAGGAGATGAACAAAGCCGGGTTCTACTCTATGGAGGTGTGGGGTGGCGCTACCTTTGATGTTCCTACCAGATTCCTGAATGAAGACCCATGGGATAGACCACGCATCCTGAAAAAGCTGATGCCTGATACCCCACTACAAATGTTGCTCAGAGGGCAGAACTTGGTAGCATATCGCAACTATGCCGATGATGTAGTTACTGCGTTCGTTCACCATGCCGCTGAAGTGGGCATTGATATCTTCAGGGTATTTGACGCCCTGAATGATGAACGCAACTTTGAGACTGCTCTTAAGGCAATCAAGGAATGCGGTAAGCATGCCCAGCTTACGTTATGCTACTCGCTTACTGAGCCCAAGTTAGGTGGGCCAGTATACAACATTGATTATTATGTTAGTAAAGCACTCATCCTTGAGGATATGGGAGCTGATACCCTGTGTATTAAGGATATGGCTGGTCTTTTGGCACCAGATGACGCCTATAAGCTTATTAAAGCACTCAAGCGGGCATTAAAGATACCGGTGCACCTGCATACTCATTACACCAGTGGTATGGCCTCTATGAGTTGCCTTAAGGCTATTGAGGCTGGGGTGGACATCATTGATACCGCTCTGGCACCATTTGCCCTGCGCTCATCTCACCCGGCCATTGAGCCTATTGTTGTTGCCCTACAGGGAAGCAACCGAGATACCGGGCTTGATTTAGCTCACCTTTTTAAGTTGGGGCAGTATATTGAGTCTATAGCTCCTAAATACCGTGACTTTCTGAACACTACCACAATGGCAGTCATTGATACCCGGGTACTTACCCACCAGGTACCCGGGGGCATGACCACTAACCTGGTAGCTCAACTCCGTGAGGCTGGTGCCTTGGATAGAATTGATGAGGTCTATGCTGAGCTACCACGAGTTCGGAAAGAGCTTGGCTACCCACCTCTGGTTACCCCCACCAGTCAGATTGTGGGCATTCAGGCAGTTCAGAATGTCCTCTTTGGTAGATATAAAATGATATCAAGTCAGGTTAAGGATTATGTTTACGGGCTCTATGGTAAGCCACCGGTTGCCATTGACCCTGAGGTGCAAAAGATAGTGCTTAAAGGTTATGAGCGGGGGGAGACACCAATTACCTGCCGAGCTGCTGATGCCCTTGAGCCAGAACTGGATAAAGCTAAGGAGGCAACCAAAGATATTGCTCGAGATATTGGGGATGTCCTTATCTATGCCCTCTATCCTACCACTGGGATGCGTTTCCTTAGATGGAAGTATGGGCTGGAGGCACCACCTCCCGAAACGAAGCCCAAGACCCTGGGAGAGGTAAAACGAGAAGACGAACTTATTGCTAAGGTAAAAGCGGGCAAACTGACAGAGAAAGAAACATCGTCAGAGAAACCTGGCGTCAGAACTTTTAATGTCTATGTTGGTGATGAGGTTTACAGTGTCGGGGTGGAGGCAGTCGGTGCCGCCCCAGTTACTACCCCGGCACCGGCTCCTGCAGCAGCTCCAGCACCTGCTCCTGTGACAACTCCACAATCCGACAAGCCAGCTAAATTGGTTGAAGAGAAAGCCCCGCCAGCCCCAGCCCCAGCTGAAGGAGTAGTTGAGTGGACTATCCTTGCCCCAATGCCGGGTATAATAATACGCTATGAGGTAGAAGTGGGTGATGAGGTTAAAGCTGATGATGTTGTGCTCGTTCTGGAGGCAATGAAAATGGCCAATACTATCTTGGCACAGGTTAACGGACGGGTTAAGGCGATAAATTTCAAGGATGGTGACCGTGTGAGTACAGATGACATCCTAGCAGTCATTGATAGTACTCAACCCTAGAAGTGGGCGTGGTAGGTGTGGGTAAGACATTAGCTGAGAGAATACTAAGCGAGAAGTCTGGAAGTGATACCCGGGCAGGACATATTGTTGTTGCCAAGACAGACATGGCCTTTGTCCAGGATACTACCGGACCATTAACAGTAAGACAATTCCAGACAAGTGGGTTTGCCTGCCTAGCTGACCGACAAAAAGTTGCCGTATTCCTTGACCATGCTGCCCCCAGCCCGAATAGTGGGCTATCCAATGACCATGTACTCTTACGCCAGTTTGCCCAACAGACTGGCTGTCTTATCTCTGGTGTTGGCGATGGCATCTGTCACCAGTTAGTAGCTGAGTCTTTAGCTAAGCCTGGTGACTTAATCGTCGGCGCTGATTCACACACGGTAACCGCTGGTGCTCTGGGTGCCTTTGCTACCGGAATGGGTTCCACTGATGTGGCTATTGCTTGTGCCTTGGGTAAGACCTGGCTTCGGGTACCAGAAAGCATTAAGGTAGTGGTCTCAGGTAATTTCCCGTCTGGTGTCTATGCCAAAGACCTTATTCTCCACCTGATAGGGCAGATTGGAGCTAATGGTGCTACCTATAAAGCACTGGAATTTGGTGGTGATACTGTGGACAATATGTCAATGTCAGAGCGCCTTACTATAGCTAACATGGTGGTAGAAGCCGGGGCTAAGGTGGGGCTTTTCCCTACCGATAGTGCCACTCAAGACTATCTGACTGCGCAAGGACGAGGTCACCACTATCAGCCTATTTCCCCTGATGCTGATGCTATCTATGAACGAACCATAAATATCAATGCGGCTACCCTTGAGCCTATAGTTTCCCAGCCTCATACCGTAGATAATACGGCTCTGGTCAAGGAGCTTAAAGGAACTAAAATCCAGCAGGTGTTTATTGGCACCTGTACCAACAGCCGTCTGGAGGACCTGGCTATAGCCGCTAAAATCCTGAAAGGGAAGAAATGCCACCCTGAAGTCAGGCTAATAGTTGGCCCGGCATCACGAAAAGTTCTGTTGGCGGCAATCAAGGCTGGTTATATCCAAGATCTGCTTGAAGCTGGGGCTGTTCTCTTACCGCCGGGGTGTGGGGCTTGCCTTGGCGTTCATCAGGGAGTGCTGGGGGATGGGGAGTCCTGTCTATCCACTGCTAACCGAAATTTTAAGGGGCGAATGGGTAACCCCAAAGCTTTCATCTATCTGGGCAGTCCGGCAACAGCTGCCGCCACTGCTATTTACGGTGAAATTACTGACCCCAGAGAGGCAATGTAAATGTTCAAAGGGAGAGCCTTCAAATTTGGCGATAGTATTTCTACTGACCATATCACTCCCGGGCGTCTGGCGCATCTGAGAAGTAACCTCCCTGAACTGGCAAAGCATGTTCTGGAAGATGCCGACCCCACTTTTGTTTCAAGAGTGAAGCCGGGAGATTTTATCGTTGCTGGGGGCAATTTTGGACTTGGCTCCAGTCGGGAGCACGCCCCTCTGGTTATTAAAATGGCCGGAGTGAGCGCCATTCTGGCTAAATCAGTAGCCCGAATATTCTTTAGAAATGCAATCAACCTGGGACTCCCGGTTTTAATTTGTGATACTGATAAAATTGATGACGGTGATGAGCTTCAGGTTGACCTAGCCGCTGGCACAGTCAGGGACATCACCAACGGTAGTCGCCTCACCTTCAGTAAAATCCCCGAGGTAATGCTCCGCATCCTTGGTGAAGGCGGGCTTATCCCTTATATTAAGAAGTACGGCGACTTTAAGCTGTAACTGGAAGGAGATAAGATGACTCACAATGTTACCCTTATCCCGGGTGATGGCATAGGTCCTGAGGTTACTGAGGCAACAAGGCGGGTTCTGGAAGCAACCGGGGTCGCCTTCAATTGGGAGATGGCTTATGCTGGTGCTGATGTCCAGGATGAATTTGGCACACCCCTCCCTGATTATGTCCTTGATTCCATCAGGAAGAATAAGGTTGCTCTTAAGGGACCGGTTACCACGCCGGTAGGCTCGGGTTTTAGAAGTGTTAATGTGGCTCTGCGCAAGGCATTAGACCTTTATGCCTGCCTCCGCCCCTGCAAGACCTATCCCGGAGTGCCAACTCTATTTAAGGATGTGGATATTGTGGTGGTAAGAGAGAATACGGAAGGACTCTACAGTGGTGTTGAATTTGAGAAGGGAGCCCCTGAGACAGCAAGGCTCATTGGGTTAGTTTCAGAGATACAGGAGGAAGGAGTCAGAGAAGACTCCGGCTTTAGCTTAAAGATAATTTCTGAAACCTGCAGTCGGAGGATTGTCAAGTTTGCCTTTGACTATGTTCGAGCTTACCAAAGGAAGAAGGTAACGGCAATACACAAGGCTAATATTATGAAATTCTCAGACGGACTATTTCTAGCTGTTGCCCGGGAGGTAGCTAAAGAGTACCCTGACATTGAATTTGAGGATAGAATTGTTGACAATATGACCATGCAGCTGGTGAAAAGACCGCAACAATTTGATGTATTGGTCACACCTAACCTTTATGGAGACATACTCTCTGACTTATGTGCCGGGTTGGTCGGTGGATTGGGGGTAGCCCCGGGGGCCAACATTGGTGAAAACGCCGCTGTCTTTGAGGCAACACACGGTAGTGCCCCTAAATATGCCGGACAGAATAAGGTTAATCCTATGGCAATGATGCTCTCTGGGGTGATGATGCTTCACTACCTCGGTGAGATGAAAACGGCTGATAGACTGGAAGAAGCCATTACTGCTGTTGTTGCTGAAGGGGAAAATGTTACCTATGACCTTAAGACTGATGAAATCGGCAGTGCGCCAGTGGGCACCTCGCAAGTAGCCGATGCTGTGATTGAAAAGCTGAAGATGAGTAATACATCATAGAATTGGTGCTGAGGCAAGTCATGTCACCAAAGGAAACTAAAGACGAGCGTCTGGCTAAAGCCGGCAAGCCAGTGGAGAAGGCGGCAAGGTTACACTCATTCTATCAAGGCAAGATGCAGACTATCCCCAAGTGTGCCATCCGTGACTCGAGTGATTTTGCTGTTTGGTATACCCCCGGTGTAGCTGAGCCCTGTAAGGCAATAAAGGCAAATCGTGAGAAAGTCTACCAGTTTACCAACAAGTGGAATCTGGTAGCTGTGGTCTCCGATGGCACCAGGGTTCTGGGTCTGGGTGATATTGGCCCTGAGGCTAGTTTACCTGTAATGGAAGGTAAAGCACTTCTCTTCAAATACCTGGGTGGGGTGGATGCTATACCCATTTGCCTTGATACTAAAGACCCTCACCAGATAATCCAGGCAGTGAAGTGGCTTCAGCCATCCTTTGGTGGCATTAACTTGGAGGATATTTCCTCTCCCAAGTGCTTTTACATTCTTGAGACCCTGCGACGGGAAATGAACATCCCGGTGTGGCATGATGACCAGCAGGGGACAGCAGTGGTTACCCTGGCCGGGTTGCTCAATGCCTTGAAGATTGTCAACAAGAAAAAGGATGAAGTTAGCCTTGCCCTGATTGGGGTAGGGGCAGCTAATATAGCTATTTCCCGCATCTTGGCTGCCGATGGGTTCCAGTTGGGGAATATCATTGTTGTTGATAGTAAGGGCATTCTCCATTCCGGTAGAGCTGACCTGGAAGAGAAGCAAGCCGAGAACCCTTATAAGTGGGAGCTATGCCTGAAAACTAATCTAGAGGAGAGAACCGGCAGGATTCCTGAAGCTCTGGAAGGAGTTGATGTGTGTATCTCGTTATCTCGTTCGGGACCGGGAATCATTATGCCCCAGTGGATAAAGGACATGGCTAAGGATGCTATTGTTTTCGCCTGTGCCAATCCTGTTCCCGAAATCTGGCCATGGGAAGCCAAAGAGGCTGGAGCCAGGGTTGTAGCTACAGGAAGGTCAGACTTTCCCAACCAGGTGAATAACTCAGTCGTTTTCCCTGCTGTCTTCCGCGGCACCCTGGATGTCGAAGCCAGAGCCATCACTGATGAGATGTGCTTGGCAGCAGCTTATGAGCTAGCCAAGTGTGCTGAGGATAGGGGGTTAAGTGAGGACTATATAATCCCCCACATGGAGGAAAGTGAGGCATTTGTCAGGCAAGCAGTAGCCGTGGGACTGAAGGCTATAGAACAGGGGGTAGCTCGGGAAAAGCTGAGCCGTGAAAAGCTAACCAAAAGAGCCGAGAAGATAATTAGGGAAGCCAGAGAGACGGTTGCCTTGCTGATGAAATCAGGCGTAATCCCTCCGGCACCAGAAGAATAATATAGCTCAGCCAAGGTAGTGCCGGAACTGGTAAAGACTATGAAGTGGAAAAATTTGGTATGGGCTATGCTATAGGTTAGCAGTGATAACTGATATAGCCGCTGCTTTAGTAATGGGAGCCTATAGCTGGAAATCAACGGTAAGCATAGTTGTTATCGCTGTTTTCGTCTGGGCAGGCGTAGCCACATCTAATTTAATTACAAAAGCAATATCTTAGAACAAAAGGCTGTTCATCCAGGGTAGAGGGAAGGGGCGAAGCCCCTTCCCATATAATTCTTCCCCCTCTCCTTTGAAGGAGAGGGGGATACAGGGGGTAAGGTAGATAAAATCCCAATGAGAGAAATTAAAGCCGGTTCTATTACTCAGGTGGTAGCTCAACTCTGTCAGCAGGCAAATTTTGAGTTAGGTGAAGATGTGTTATCTGCCTTCAGGCAGGCACGGCAAACTGAGGAATCCGAGCTGGGTAGAGAGGTCTTAAGCCAGCTACTGGAAAATGCCCGTATTGCCAAACAGGAGTGCCTGCCACTGTGCCAGGACTGCGGCATGGCAGTGGTCTTTCTAGAAATAGGCCAGGAAGTTTACATAACTAATGGCGCTTTGTATGCTGCGGTGGAGGAAGGAGTGAGGCATGGCTATACTCAGGGCTATCTGCGTGGCTCCATAGTCAGCCAGCCATTTTCAGCTAGAGTGAATACTAAAGATAATACCCCTCCGGTTATTCACACTGAGATAGTTCCCGGTGACCAGGTTAAGGTTGTTGTGATGCCCAAAGGGGGTGGTGCCGAGAATATGAGCAAACTGACTATGCTCAAGCCCGGTGATGGCCAGCAGGGCATTGTTGACCTGGTAGTAGCCACTGTTGATGAGGCGGGAGGTAATCCCTGCCCACCACTGATTGTTGGCCTGGGCATTGGTGCCACGGCGGAAAAAGCAATGTTACTGGCTAAGAAAGCCCTATTGCGTAAGGTGGGCAAACTAAATCCTGACCCTGAGATTGCCAGGCTTGAGAAAGAGATTCTTACCCAGGTCAATGCCCTGGGTATCGGACCATCAGGCTTTGGCGGCAGAACTACTGCCTTGGCGGTGCATGCTGAGGTTATGCCTGCTCACATTGCCAGTTTGCCAGTGGCTGTTAACCTTCAGTGCCATAGTGCCCGCCATAAGGAGATAGTCTTGTAGGAGTGTATCGGGGATGGCTCTTATTCATGTTACTTCACCAGTTGATGCTGAATTAATAAAAAAGCTGAGAGCAGGCAACAGGGTTCTGATTTCTGGTGTTATCTATACCGCCCGTGATGCCGCTCACCTGAGGCTTATTCAAGCCCTGGAGAAGGGTGATAAACTTCCCTTTGACCTCAAAGGACAAACCCTCTACTATATGGGTCCATCCCCAGCCAGACCGGGCCAGGTGATTGGTTCTGCTGGACCCACTACCAGCAGTCGTATGGATAGCTATACCCCTCGTCTTCTTGCTGCCGGAATTAGGGCCATGATTGGCAAGGGTAACCGTTCACCAGAGGTAAAAGAGGCAATCAGAAAGTATAAAGCAGTCTATTTCACTGCTGTAGGCGGAGCCGCTGCCTTGCTAGCCAAATCCATTAAGCAGGCTGAGGTTATTGCCTACGAGGATTTAGGTCCTGAGGCTATCTTGCAACTTGATGTAGATAACTTTCCTGCTATTGTTGCCAACGATATTTATGGAGAAGACCTGTTTGAGCAAGGCAAAACTAAGTACCAGAGGGAGAGTTAAAATGAACTGCATTTTCTGCCAAATTGTGGCTGGCAAGGTGCCCAGTGAAATCCTTTATCAAGACGAGGAAGTAATCGTCTTCCGAGATATTAATCCTCAGGCATCAGTGCACCTGCTCATCATCTCCCGAAGTCATATTCCCTCCGTGGCTCAGCTATCCGGAGAGCAGTTGCCGCTGATAGGACATATGGTAAACACTGCCAACGAGCTAGCCAAAAAGGAAGGCATTGCTGAAAGTGGCTATCGGCTGGTGATTAATTGCGGCAAAGAAGGGGGGCAGCTGGTTCCCCATCTTCATCTCCACCTTCTCGGTGGGCGAAAGCTCTCGGATACACTGGGCTAGATAAGCCTTTAGTGCCCTTTCCGATATTCCAGATAGGCAAGTAACCCGGCAATACTCTTGGCATCACAGATGCTACCTGAGGTGATAAGGCTAGGAATTTCATTAATAGGTACTGGCACTAATCTAATACCTTCGGTATCCTCAGCGTGAAGTGGCTTAGGGGTAAGGTCAGTAGCCAGATAGAGGTGAAGGTATTCAGTACAGTAACCAGGCGTAGAGTAAAAGCCACCTAATTTCTCCACTTGTTTTGGCAGGTATCCTGTCTCCTCACGTAATTCACGGCGAACAGTAGTCACCGGGTCTTCACCAGGTTCAATGCCACCAGCCGGAATCTCCAGTAGCTCTTTCTCCACTGCCTTGCGAAATTGATTGACCAACAGCACATTATCATCAGCATCTAGGGCAATGATAGCCACACAGTCGGCATGTTCTACAATCTCCCGCGTGGTTTCCCGGCCATTAGGCTTTTGCACGGTATCGACCCGCAGCTTAACTGCTCGCCCCTCATAAATTAACTGGCTGGATAATGTCTTTTCCTCACTCAAGCTAAACTCCCCACGAACCAAACTATTACCAAAAGATAATAGCAATGGCCAGCAATACAAGAATGACAGCGCCTATCTTTGGAACGTACCTTTCGTAACGCATAAGCTTAGGTTGTAGGTACTTATAGATTTTAACGCCGATAATCGTTACCATCATTAGCCCCAGCAAAACGGAAACACCATACGAAAGCATGAGAATCCATGCATTGACTCCTCCAGCTACAAGAGCAAGTAGGGCAAACTCTTCCTCATGTGCAAAACCAAGAACAAAAGCGAATGAGGCTAAGCCCCAAAGGCTCAAGGCAATCCCTGTGGTGTGCTTATGCCAATGAGTATGTCGGCCTTGCCCTGGATGCTCGTGCTCGTGTTCATGCTTACCCTCAACCTCTGACTGCTCCTCGTGGAGGTGGCCGTGTTGCTTTTCCAGTCCATCAACCTTTTCCCTGAACATTTTATAGGCAAGTGCGAGCAATAAAGCCGCAGCAAGATACTTTATCCACGGTGCTTCAAAGTCTAGCCATGTCTGGAGCAGAACGTAAGCGACAACTACAGCTATGGATGATATGAGATGTGCTATGCCGATTATACCTGAACTGACAAAGGCAGCGAAAAGGGGCTTTCTTTTTCTTGCTGAATATAGCAGGGCCACAGGCCAGCCATGTCCTGGCTCTAGCCCGTGCAAGAGCCCAATCATCACTACACCAACGTATGCCGGATTAAACATTCTTATTCCTTCGGTGAATAGTCATTATCTCTTAGGGTGTTTCCAGACGGTGGATGAGAGCTACCTCATTACAATCGGGAAATTTGGGACAGCGGTAACACTCAGCCCATATTTTGTGTGGTAGCTCCATCTTATCTACCTGAGAAAACCCAAACCTCTCGAAGAAAGTTGGCCTATAGGTCAGGCAAAAGACAGTGGCAATGCCCAGTTGATTGGCTTCCTTGAGGCAAGCTTCCACAAGATGAGTGCCAATGTCCTGTCCCTGGCTCTCCTCGGTTACTGCCAGTGACTTTATTTCAGCCAGGTCTGACCAGCAAACGTGTAGTGCCACGCAGGCAACCACTCGCTCACCCTCTCTAACAACAAAATAGTCCCTGATATTTTCGTACATCTCGCTCAGTGGGCGAGCCAGCATATCACCTTTGTCAGCAAAGTAGTTGACTAGTTGGTGCATCTGAGTTGCATCTTTGATTTTGGCTTTTTCCATCTTCAATCTACTGTTTTCCTTTCAATCTTTGCTCCAGAGAGCTGTAGTAT
>Ga0114921_10000201_pt1 | contig 24633 bp, 18 predicted proteins | sample BentaG_FD_87016 | JGI IMG/M metagenome (GOLD analysis project Ga0114921, IMG submission 87016) | Deep subsurface microbial communities from South Atlantic Ocean to uncover new lineages of life (NeLLi) - Benguela_00093 metaG | ecosystem: Environmental > Aquatic > Marine > Oceanic > Sediment ... | reverse complement strand
TGAGTCCTCCTGCCTTGATTGTTTGGGGCGCTCGAGACAGAATAATCCCTATTTCTCAAGCATACAGGGGAAACAAGTTGATTAATCATTCAAAATTATATATTTTTGAAAAATGTGGACATATGCCTCAAGTAGAACATGCGGAAGAATTTAATCATCTGGTCCTTGATTTTTTAGAGACTTAAGAAATTGAAAAAGATATTATTTCTATTCTTGTTAGCATTTTTTCTGAATCCTTCGTTTCTCTTCTCTCTCCAAAAGGAGTACCTACAAAGTCCCTCTGGAGTGACTTTCGAATTTGCTTATAGAGCTGTTCAGCCAGGTGAAGTGATTATGGTCATTTTAAAAGAAAATCCTTCTGTGAAGGAAGTCATTATTCGATTCTTAGGAGAGGACTATTCTCTTCATAAAGAAGGGTCCGCATTGAAATCTTTTGTATTCATAGGACTTGACCTTGGTCTTCAGCCTGGTGTGCATGTCATGAAGATCTATATTAGAAAGATGGATGACCAATGGGAAAATATTCAGAAAGAAATTCCTGTCGCAGCCAAGGAATTTCCTGTTAAAAAATTGTGGGTAGATGAAAGATTCGTAACGCCTCCCCCCAGTGCTCTAGAAAGAATAAAGATAGAGGCTGAAATCATAAAAATTGCTTACAGTGTTACTGCACCTCGATGGCTAGGTGAGGGAAAATTTATTATCCCTAGCTCCGATGAGGTAGTTCCTAATTTTGGAGAAAGGAGAGTCTACAATAATAAGCCACGTTCCCTTCACTCAGGAGTAGATATTTCATCACCCCTTGGAACTCCTGTGAGAGCTTCCAACTCAGGAAGAGTTGTCTTAGCCAGGGATTTGTATTTTGCTGGCAAGACGGTGATTATTGACCATGGGCTTGGTCTTTTTACTCTCTATTGCCATTTTTCCAGGATAATGGTAACCAGAGGAGAATTTGTTAGAAAAGGAGCTGTTATCGGTGAAGTGGGAGCAACTGGAAGAGTCACAGGGCCCCATCTTCATTGGGGAATTAAGCTTCTAGGATCGAGAATTGATCCTTTTTCTCTTCTCAGCCTTCCTTTGGAATAAATCAATCCCTATTATTTTTTTAAATATTGCTCCAGCCATTCATGGACAGTCTTCCACCAGAGTTCTGTATTTTGAGGTTTCCGAACAAAATGGTCCTCATCAGGGAAATAGAGCATCTTAGATGGTACTTTTTTTCTCTGAAGGCAAGTGAAGAATTGGAATCCTTGAGTGACAGGAACTCGATAATCCTTCTGCCCATGGATGACTAAACAGGGCGTCTTAAAATTCTGGACATAATAACTTGGGGACCATTTTTCATACATTTCCTTGCTTGTCCATGGAGTTCCTTTAAATTCCCATTCTGGAAACCAGAGTTCCTCAGTTGCTCCGTGCATAGAACGAAGGTCAAAGACCCCTGCATGGGAAATAAGGCAGCTGAATCTATCTGTGTGACCTTCAATCCAGTTAATCATGTAGCCTCCGTAGGATGCTCCAGCTGCTCCCAAACGATTTTTATCGATAAAATCATAATGAGACAGTACAAAGTCCAGTCCAACCATGATGTCTTTATACGGCTTTCCGCCCCAATCACCGCTGATAGAATCAGTAAAAGACTGGCCATAGCCCGTGCTGCCATGGAAATTTATCATGGCAACTACATATCCAGGGGAGGCAAACATCTGGGCATTCCAGCGATAATGAAAATTGTCTGACCAAGCTCCCTGAGGTCCTCCATGGATAAGCATGACTAGAGGGTATTTCTTGGAAACATCAAATAATGGGGGTTTGACTAAGAAACCGTGAATTTTTTCATCCTTTGCGCCTTTAAACCAAAATTCTTCAGCTGGGTTCATTTCAAGTTTTGAAAGAAGTTCGTGGTTCACTTTTGTCAGTTGAGTAAGTTTTTTTGTTTTCAAATCAAATGAATAAATGTCCGCAGGATAATGTATGGATTGTTTGAGGAAATACAGTTTTTTTCCGTCTGAAGAAAGAGAGAGGGATTGGATATAGTGCCCCTCTAGGAGCCTTTTAATTTTATTTGTTGAAAGATGAATCATGTATAAGCTTATCCTGCCTTTTTCCTGCACAGTAAAATAAATAGAAGTCATATCAGGAGACCAGAGTATTTCGTTGACTGAGCGGTCTAAATTCTTTGTCAAGTTTGTTGTTTTTTTATTCCTTCGGTCGTAGAGCATTAAGCAGTATTTGTCAGCCTCGAAGCCGGCTCTAGCCATAGCGCGATAGGCAATAAAGCGACCGTCTGCAGAAAAATGGGGAGAATTATCATTGGCTCTGTTTGTTGATAATTGTGTCGCTTCGCCTCCGTCTATAGAAGTTATGAAGAGGTCGTTGTTTGTTCCGAGGGAAATTTTTAAGTAGGGATCGATGTTACGGACAAAGCAAATCTCCTTTCCATCCGGAGAAAAGCTGTAATCGTGGCGACTTCCTAAAGAAATAGGGGGAGTGTCATAGTCCCCAGGAGTCACATCAACTGTTTTTCCTCCTTCTGAAGATATTACAAAGAGGTGGCTTCGTTTCCCATCTCTCCATGAATTCCAGTGGCGGAAGAGCAGTTCATGAAAAGATTTAGCTTTGACTTGGCTTTTCTTTTTTTCTTCGTTTCTTCGTTTATTACAATCATCATCGGGACAATCAGCGTAAACAGATGACGTAAAAGCTAGATGTTTACCGGTCGGAGACCAGATAACGCCAGAGGCTCCAGTAGATATATCTGTCAAAGGAAAAGCCTCTCCTCCACTGAGGTTAATAAACCAGATTTGGGATTGTCCTCCTCTTGTTGAGATAAATGCAATCTTTTTTCCATCAGGAGACCAGCGGGGATTAAAATCAGCTTGAGGACTGGATGTTAGCCTTCGCATCTCTCCGCCTTTAGTTGAGACAAGCCAGATATCGCTGTTGCTTTTATTTTCTTTTTTCTCCATAACAGTCACAACAAAAGCAAGAAAGTCTCCTCTTGGCGAAAGCTGCGGATCACTCACTCTCTTCATTTGGATAAAATCGTCAAAAGTAATTTCTCTCGGTTGAGATGCTGCCAGCAGAGTTATACTCAGGAATAATAAGGCACTAAATGATATGAATGTTCTTTTCATTATTCCTCCTATCTAGTTTATTCAGTTTGTCTAGTTTATTCAGTTTGTCTCGTGCTGATATATTTTTATAATCTTTAAATCTTTATGAATAACATTAACAATGGACTTCCTAAACATTAAACAGCGAACAGCAAATAGTCAAGAAATACATAAATTGGGGACAGTCCCCAATTTGGCGTTAATTTTTCGCTTAATTAATTGATAAAAAAGAAGATATGAGATAATTGGAATAAAATTTGGGGACAGTCCCCAATCTTGACAACGTTCTGAATCGTCTCTATAGTAAAGGCTTGTCAAAAGAGGAGACTTGATGAGTAAGAATCAAAGCTTTGAAGAGAATTCCTCTCTTGTAGAAGCCATAAAGAGAGCCTATCGCGAAGGACAGGAGGATGAAGCTTTAGAGCCTCTCGTCAAGGTCAATTCTCAAGGTAAACCGATAGGAAGATTCCAAAACGGAGACTATGTTATTTTCTATGATATCCGTGGGGAGAGGGAAGTCCAGATTACAGAAAGTCTGACCGAAAGCAATTTCGAGGCTTTTCCTACAAAAGAATATCTGAATCTATATTTTGTCACTATGATTGATTACGACTCCCATCTTAATGTCAGAGTTGCTTTTCCATCAGAAAGGGAAATAAGGAATACTCTGTCCGAAATCTTATCTAAAGAGGGAATACGATTGGTAAAGATTGTCGAATCTGAAAAGGAGATTCATGTCGGCTTTTTCATGAACGGAAAAAACGATAAAATTTTTTCTGGAGAAGAGAGGGTTATTGTTCCGTCTGCTCAAGATATTACTTCTTATGCTTCTCAGCCAGAAATGAAGGCTAGCGAAGTTGCTCAGGAGATTTCTTACAAACTCAAAGACTCTTCTTACCGAGTTATCATAGCAAATCTGGCTAATGTAGATGTTGTGGGCCATATCGAGAATAAAGCTGCAGTTATTAAGGCTGTAGAAGCGGTCGACTGTCAACTAGGCAAGGTTGTAAAAGACTCTCAGGCCCAAGGAGTGACTCTGGTTATTACTGCTGACCATGGTACTGTGGAGGAGTGGCTCTATCCCGATGGGTCGATAAACACAGGACATACAAAAAATCATGTGCCCTTTATCTTTGTCGATTTCTCTTCTGAGGAGAAGGAGCGGAAATCATGGATTTTAAGAGAAAAAGGAGAGCTAGTAGATGTAGCTCCCACTATCCTGGAATTGCTGGGCATTAAAAAGCCAACTGAGATGACTGGAAAAAGTTTGCTCTCAAATTATCCCCAAAGAAATAAAGCTAAGAGAAGGGTACTGTTTCTTATTTTGGATGGATGGGGGTTTAGAGAAAAGAGGGAGGGGAATTTGATTCTTGAAGCCAAGACTCCCAATTTTGACAACCTTTGGTCAAGTTATCCCCGTTCATTGCTCAAAGCTGCTGGGGAATCAGTTGGTATGCCATCTCATACGGTAGGAAACTCTGAGGCAGGACATCTTCACCTAGGTGCAGGAAGGCGGATTCTACTTGACCGAGTTAAGATTGATAAGGCCATTCAGGATGGGAGTTTTTTCAGGAATGAAGCATTTCTCTGGGCAGTGGAAGGAGCTAAAAAAGAAAATACAAATCTCCATCTATTGGGAATTGTCTCTCACTACAGCTCTCATGGAACAATTGAACATCTCTTTGCTCTGCTTCGTCTGGCTAAAAAGGTAGGCTTAAGAGATGTTTACATTCATTCTCTTATAGGGCGGAGAGGGGAGAAGCCAGAAAGTGGAGCGATTTATGTAGAGAAAGTTGAGCAGAAGTGTCATGAGCTCTCTGTGGGGGAAGTCGTTACTGTTATCGGGAGATTCTGGGCTCTGGACAGGGAAAAGAATTGGGATCGTGTGGAAAAGGCTTATCGAGCCTTTGTTTATGGTAATGGAACAAAAGTCTATCCCAGATAAGGGTAAGGAGTCAGTAGTAAAAAGTAAGGAGCAAGAAGAATAGACGTGTAGGGATTTGATTTATCAAGCCCAAAATAGTTAAACTAGAGAAACAGAATTTAAATGATAAATAGTAATAATAGAGTATAAAAGGAACTTTTTTCTTAAAATATCGTATTCTAATAAGAAAATCAAAGCATGGTTTTTGTATGACTATTGAAGTTAAAGATATTCATTTCAGCTACGGAAAAGTCAAGGCGCTTTCTGGTATAAACCTCCATCTGGAAAATGGCGCCGTTGGATTATTGGGGCCGAATGGGGCAGGGAAAAGCACTCTCCTCAGGATCTTTCTTGGCTTTCTCGTTCCTGACAGTGGCGAAGGGAAAATTCTTGGTTATGATATAAAAAGCCAGCAATCCCATATAAGACGCTACGTGGGCTACATGCCTGAAGATGATTGCTTTATTCCAGGAATGGATGCTGTCACCTTTACCTCCTATCTTGGCGAATTATCAGGAATGTCCCGTCAAGAAGCTATGAAGAGGGCTCATGAAGTTCTATTTTATGTAGGTCTGGAAGAGGGACGTTACCGTCTAGTGGAGACATATTCTTTAGGTATGAAACAACGACTCAAGCTGGCCCAGGCCTTGGTTCATGATCCCAAACTTCTTTTTCTGGATGAACCTACGAGCAGTTTAGACCCCCAAGGGAGAAAGGAAACCCTGGAGCTAATCAAGGATATTTCTTCAAAAAAAGATATTCAGGTTCTGATTTCATCGCACATTCTCTCTGACATCGAATCTGTCTGTTCTCATGTGGTGATCTTAAACAAAGGAGAACTGGCAGCTCAAGGGGAGATTGATGAGCTTAAAGAAATAAAGTACCGACTCTATGAGATAAAAGTGAAAGGAGAGTCCCAGGGATTTCTTCAAAAACTTAAGAATATAGGATGCAGGATAGAAGAGACAGAGGATATGCTTCTTAAAGTATACATGCTTCCTGAGCAAAGTCCTCAGGAAATCTTTAAGGTCGCCTTGGAAGAAAAAGTGCAAGTCCGACACTTTATAAAAAGCCAAACAACTCTTGAAGATTTATTTGCTAAAGTTGTTGGAGTGGATTGATGACGATTAAAGAAAAAGGTTATACCCACTGGGAAGGAGAATTGGAAGAGAAAAAATTTCCTTGGTGGCCTATAACACGATTTGGGATATTATCAACTTTCAGGAAAAAGTTCTTCAAGATTTTTTTCTTTGGCTCTCTCATTCCTGCTGTAGTTTTTTTAGTAGGCATTTACATTTCTGAAAGATTAGATGATTTCCGGACCATGATTCAAAGACCAGAGCGATTACTGAATGTAGACCCAGGCTATTTTAAGTCCTATTTCACTGGCGATTTTCTGTTGTTCATGATGGTCATGATTTTAGTGTTTTGTGGAGCAGGTCTTATTTCAGACGACATGAAGCATAACTCCCTCCAGTTATATTTTTCGAGGCCGCTCAAGAAAAACCAATATTTTTTAGGCAAAGCTGCGGTAGTTCTTTTCTTTCTGTTTATGTTGACTCTGGTTCCTGGTCTCGTATTTTTTTTCATGAAGCTTATTTTTGCAGGAAGTTTCCAATTTTTTACGACCTATCCATGGCTGCCTCTTTCTGTAATTGGCTATTCTCTCCTTGTTACCGTATTTTTTTCTCTTTACACTCTGTTTCTCTCTTCGTTGAGCAAGAACAGAAGATATGTGGCTATTCTCATCTTCTCTGTTTACTTTTTTTCAGATATTCTCTTTGGTATTTTCTATGGAATTTTTAGAAATCAACATTTTGCTCTTCTTTCCCTAAAAGTCAATTTGCAGCAAATTGGAGCGTTAATTTTCAATCAAAAACTCCCTTACAGTATTTCCTCGCTATATTCCTTTTTGATTATTTTCAGTATCTCTTTCTTAGCAGCAGTTTATTTGAGGAAGAAAGTAAAAGGAGTATCAATAATAAAATGACTGCAGTGATTGAGGCAAAAAATCTCTCCAAATGGTACGGGAATGTTCTTGGTTTGAGTGATGTTTCCCTGCAGATTGAGCCAGGTATCACTGGCATCCTCGGGCCAAACGGTGCTGGAAAATCTACTTTTCTAAAGCTGATCACTGGTCAGTTAAAACCCAAAATCGGTAAAGTACTTATAAAGGGACAACGGGTGAGGAACAACTATGCCATCTTTAATGAAATCGGATTTTGCCCTGAGCAAGATTCTTTCTACGAAGAAATGACAGGACTACAGTTTCTTTTGAGGCTTTTGAATCTTTATTATCTTTCTCCTTCAGAGGCAAAAGAGAGAGCATTGGAGGCTCTGGGGATTGTTGAGTTGTCTACTGAGAAAGATAGAGTAATCAAGGCTTACAGCCACGGCATGCGGCAGAGGTTAAAGTTTGCTCAGGCCATTGCTCATGACCCAGAAATTCTTGTGCTCGACGAGCCACTCAGTGGCTTGGATCCACTAGGAAGGCGAAAATTAATTCACCTCATAAAAGAATACAGGGAAAAAGGAAAGACCATCATTGTTTCCAGTCATATTTTACCTGAGATTGAAGCCATGACTAAGATAATCATTCTCATCCATCAAGGAAAAGTCTTTGCTCAGGGAGATATTCATTACATTAGAGATTTAATCGACACTCATCCCCATATCATTTCTGTTAAGTGTGATAAACCGCGGCTTTTAGCTGAAAAATTTATTCATGAGGATTATGTATTAAATGTTAAATTCAGCTCCGCTAGAGATACTCTTCTGGTAGAAACCAATAACAGAGATGAATTCTTCAGTCTTCTGCCTTCTCTTTTTATGGAGAACAAGATTGAGGTTAAAGAAATCACATCTCCTGACGATAATCTTCAGGCAGTTTTCGACTATATAGTAGGAAAATAAAATGACTTTAAAAGACAAAAAACCTTTGGCTCGTTTCTTTGATTCCACAGGCAAGGTTTTTTCATTCTTCTTGTTTCTAGGAAGACGGGCCAATAAAACGAAAATTTTTATCTTGATAAGCTTTTTGCCGGTTGTAATGGCCATAGTCATAAAATTTATTCAATATCTAAATAAGAATATATGGATGCGTGATATCTCCATTTTTTCCAATATTATCATATTTTTTTATTTACAGTTTTTGATTCTTATCCTTGCTCTTTTTTTTGGAAGTTCAGTCTGTTTAGAGGAGATAGAGGGAAAAACCTTAACTTATTTAACAACAAGACCGGTACCTAAATCTGCCATAATTTTGGGAAAATACGCTGCTTATACCTTGCTTATTGTACTAATGGTAAATGTAGGAGTAACTTTTTCTTTCCTAATTCTAAACATAGACCACCTGTATGATTTTTCTCTGTATAAGATTCTGTTTCGAGATATGGGAGTGCTGACCATAGGACTTGTCTGCTATACTGCTTTTTTTACGGCAGTTGGATCAATTTTAAAAAAATCTATTCTTTTTGGGCTCATTTTTGGATTTGGCTGGGAAAATATCATCCAGTATTTTCCAGGTTCTACTCAACGCTTCACCATCGTGCACTACCTAAAATCTCTTCTTCCTCAACCGCGAGGAGGGAGGTTTTCTTTTCTCTTGTTTAGATTAGAGCCAACCTCACCTGGTACAGCAATCCTGATGCTTTTACTGATCACAGGTGTTTTTCTTGGGATAGCTTGTTTATTGTTTTCTCAGAAAGAGTATATTCTAGAAGTTTAAAAATAAATAATCCAGGTACTCATTTTTGCAATGAGCTAAAAAAGCAGAAGGGACTAAGATGGATCAGGTGTCCTACAGGTTTGTTCTTTATTTGGAAAATGAAATTATTTTTCCGGAGTTGTGACTTCCTTTTTACTACTGAGTTTACTGATGAGATCTTCGGGTACGTTGGCGTAAACTTTCACATGGTCTGCAGATGAGGAGATTTCAATTTTCTCTAATAATAATCCTACATTGGGGTCCTTGGTCGATGCCATGGCACCCATAGTTTTAAAGCCGTTTAAGACGTCAACGATTTGTTGATTCTTGGCTTCGTCTCCGCCCATCACTTTTATTTCAGCAATGATGTTTTTGTTCTTGTAGTCAAAATAAAGTGAGGCTGCGTTGATACCCACGAAGCTGCTGAGCATAGGGTTGGCGGATGTTGCCTGTTCAAGAGCCTCAGGCGGGATAAGAACAGTGGCCCAGAACAAAGCGTCTTGGTTAGTTTGCTTAATTAGGGGAGCTAGTTTTTCATTCTTCAATACGCTTTCAGTCTTTTTCTGGTAGGTATCGATAGTCGCCCTGACTCCTTCGGAACTTCCAAGAACGATGTTTGAGTCATCGAGAAAGGCTCCTGCATTCTCATCCTCTTTTTTTCCAGCACTGTAAATCGTGAATCCATTGTAGTCTTCTTCTTTGAGCTCACCTTCTTCTTGTCTAATCTTGGCTAGCAATGTTTCTTTATCATATTTAAGGTTCACGATAATAGCACCCTTTTGTTTAGTTTTTCCAAATCCTTTCATTGCACCGGTGATGAAGTAGATATCTGTTTTTGGGTCGATACCTGTTTCATCCACAAATTCCTGGTATTCTTCTTGGCTTTTTTCTTTTTCGAGTTCTTTGTCTACAAAATCTGTTGAGATTGCCTTGTGGAGATCGACAAAGAATACAGCCTGCACGTCTTTGGGGAGAAGATTTAACATCTCATTGACTTTAGCAGAACCAGGTTCAGGACCAGCAGCCTTTTTCGCACACGATGTAAAGATGACCAAAGAGAAGATAAGTACAGCACTTACTACAGATAATTTTTTCATGATGTTGCCTCCTTTTTTATTGTAATGTCTAAGAGAATATATCAAAAAGCAAACACATGAGCAAATATTTTTTTTAATAAGAGAATTCAATTTAATGAGCAAAAAAACAATTAATGTTTTTAGCGAAGGCTATTAGGTGAAAAAACCGTTTGAAGGCTGAGTGGGCATGGTCCTCTCCAGAATGGAGAGGGAGCGAGGCCTGAAACCGAGCAGCTTTTGACTCGCTGGGGCAAAAGCAGTGTGTTTTAGAGACTAATAGCCTGAGCTTTTTTTATTTTATGTACCTGTACAGCTCCATCTGGCTGGAATAGAGCCAGCATCTTACCCAGATGAGAGCAAAAATGAACAATTGCTGGATAAGGAAGGCGATGAGCACGCCAATGAACGCCGATTGAGGGATAAACTCTTTGATGAAGATGTAAATGATGGTTACAACGACATGAATGAGCAGAATAAGATAATAAAGGCCTAGCGTAGAACCAGGGTGTTTAAAGACAAAGCCAAAGGCTTCCAAAGCTGATTTCAGCACATTTCTTCTGTCTTCCAGTACTATTTTAATGCGGGCGTAATCGAAAACCATCTGGATAAAGAGCATGAGAAAAAAGATTATTGCACTGAATAAGAGTCCTAAGTAGAAAGGAGTGATTTCTGAGAGAGAATTGTCTGCTACATCATCGAGGATAGAGTTGAGACCTTCGTTTAAGAAAATACCGGCAGCAATGAAAAAGACCCAGGATATCAGCATGAGGATAAAGAAACGGGAGAAATAAGTCGCTGCTCCCTTAAAAAATCCTTTTGCGGTGAATTTTGGAGTGTCCATGTTGAAGATCGATAGGATTCCTCCGGCCAAAAAGACATGAAGAACAATGTAGAGAATTCCCACGATGAGCACTAAAGGAGGAGCCTTAAAGAATCTCATCTGAACGAATGCTTCCAGGTTGTTAAGAATAGCTCCCTTTCCGATTATGGAAGGAGTGAATGTTTTATCCAGCCCCTTGCCTTCATCTCTAAATTCTTCCCACCATAGATAGTCAAAACCTTTAGACATCCTCTCTCCAACCTTGCTTTGGCCAAAGGAGTTTTTAAGAGAGTGGTACATAGGAACAGCCAGTACCATAGATAAAGCCAAGTTTATGAGGAAAAACAAAAACACCATCCGGGCAGTCTTACCTGTATTCTTAAATCCCTTTGAAAAATTTATGATGACTTTCATCTTTGATCCTCCTTATTTTCTAACCCCCGAAAATTGTGAAGAACTCCAATGCATGTTGGAGCCACACAAGCCAATTGGACGTCCATTTTAGAGGGGCTAGGCAATTGGACTTCCTCATCATACTGTTGTTTGTGCGGTTAACATCAAGTACGAGTTTGAATTCTGGATCAACAATTGCTGTTTTGATTTTGACTGATCCTTTAAAGGTGAACTTTTTCCATCTGTACTGGCCATCCCAATTTTCTCTTATTTCTTTGCCGTCTTCAAAAATAATCAGAACATCCACAGGAATTTTCACCTCACCTAATCTCCTTACCAAAACTTCTGATTCATAAAGGGCTTTTTCTTGTTTTTCATGGAGACTTTTCTGGTATTTTCCATCAAACCATCCTTCTGGTTGTATTTGCCTTTGGTTCGCGATTTTGCTTACCGCATAATCAAGTTTTCCAGAACCGTGAACAAACTGGTCGAGGAACCAGCTCATATCCTGGCCTGAAAACTCGGAGACAACGTCATAGAAATCTTTAGGGCCGGGATGTTTGAACCACCAGCGCGTAGAATAAGCTTTGATCATCTTTCCAAAAAGTTCTTCTCCAAGGAACCTTTTAAGAGTCCTGAGCATGAGTTCAGCCTTGGAATAAGAATTGGCGCCATAGCTGTCTTCCTCCATGAATTTCCAGGAAAAACGTTGCATCTCATCCATATCCGAGGTCGTCCTGTGTTCGGAGATTCCGCCGTATGATTCTATGGGTATGTAGATATCTTTAAAGGTAAAAGGAATGCCGAAATAATACTTGGAGTATACTGGATCTCCATAAGCAGCATAATAGACTTCTGTATCCAGAAAAGAGGTGAAACCTTCATCCATCCAAGGGTTTTCAAACTCATTGTTTCCTACCAGGCCGTAAAAATAGCCATGTCCAAACTCATGGATTGTCACTCCCTCGGGTCGAGGTATTCCTTTTCGGGTAAGAAAATAGGCTCCACCGGTGAAAAAAGTCGGATATTCCATCCCTCCCGAACGGCTATTGTAGGCAGGATCCACACAGGTAGCTGTTGTGTAGGGATAATCACCATAAAAAAGGCTGCAGTATTTAATAGCTGCTTTGACAGCATTCAGGTAGCGCTCCTTGAGTTTCTTATGCCAGGGCTGGAGAAGAAGGGTGATTTCCGTTTTTTTCCCTGGAGCAAAATTGAAAGCTTCCTTGAATTCGAGGAGACGGGGACTGGCTGCCCAGGCAAAATCATGGACGCTGTGCTGGTAAAAACGATGAGTGGTTGTGCCATCGCCGTTATCATTTTTTTCTCGGTGTTCGCCTGTTGCTCCGATCACAAAAGAAGAGGGGAGAGTAATTTTAACATCATATGTTCCGTAATCAGCAAAATATTCACTGGATGCATGGTACTGGTGGCAATTCCATTTGCCATCCTGAAATACACCGATCTTCGGGAACCACTGAGCAATGAAATAATAGTCTTTGTAAACTCCGGTTCGAGAGATTGGGCGGGGGACTTTAGACTGGAATTTTATTTCCAGAAGAATTGTCTGGTCTGGTCTTACGGCTTGAGGAAGCTTAACAGAAAGCACGGTCTGATCATAAAGGTTGCCATTATCAGGCTGTCTGAATTCTATGGTTGGGGTTATATCATGGTCTTCAAAAAATTGATTTTTCATAATCTTGATTGTTTCCACCTGGCAATAGCCCCAATCTTCTTTGTTAGATTTATAAACTCTTCTTCCGCTTCTCCTTTCGCCTTCAGTAAGGAAGGTGCTCATGTTGTTCTGGAAGGCATTCCAGTAGAGATGGAACCTAAGCTCATCGGTGGAAGCTTGAGTATCATTTGTCCATGATAGAAGTTCTGTGGCTGAGATTATGTTCTTATCTGTGTCAAGCTTGAGGTCCATGGTGTAGTTGGCTATCTGCTTGCAAAGAGGTTCAACTGAAGAAAAGAGGAAAATTCCGAAAGTAATGGATGAAATAAAGCCAAGGACTAGGAATTTTTTTAACAATCTTGCCTCCTTCAACGAAATTTTTTTCATATTATTATTGATGTTCTATTTTTGCAACCCAAAATCAAATAAAAAGCTGCTCAGTTCCACAGCAACTCAGTGGCTCATCAAAAATTGTACAATCAATTTTTGCTGATTTACAGGATTGCCGAGTTGCTTAGCGACGAAATCACGGGAAATATTTGAAATTTGTTACCTTCTTTTATATTATTTTCTAATGAAAGGAAGAGAAGTATTCTCGAACAGGCAGAATTGGTGAAACTCAGGTAAATTTAAAAAAATGAAAAATGACACTTTATTTCAGCAACTCGTTCAAGGTCGAAGGAGTATCCGTAGATATTTAGACAAACCTGTAGAGAGGGAAAAGATTCTGTGCTGCCTTGAAACTGCCCGGGTGGCTCCTTCAGCTGATAATGTTCAGCCCTGGCGATTTTTAGTCATCGATATACCTGAAACTATCGAGAGACTAGCCAGAAAAGCTTTTTCCGGTATTTATTCTATATCGAAATTTGCTGCCAAAGCTCCGGTCATAATTGTCATACTTGCCCGATTAGACATCATAGCCAACAGGATAGGTAAACAAATCCAGAACATAAATTTTTATCTTATCGACATAGGGATTGCTGGTGAGCATATTGTTCTTCAAGCAGAGGAACTGGGTCTTGGGACATGCTGGATAGGCTGGTTCAATGCCCGCAAGACAAGGAAATTCCTAAAGATTCCCAGGAAATATAAAATCGTTTCTTTAATGGCCATGGGTTACTATGAAAAGAAACCCTCGAGGGAGAAGAAGAGGAAGAGGCTTGAAGAAATTGCCTGGTTTAATAAGATCGGGGAAGAATAATTAAATTTTAGTCCTCGTTTTTCTTAACTTCCTGGATGGTTTCTTTGATAAGTTCTAGTGCTTCAAGTAATTTTTTTTCCTTTTCACCAAAGCCGAGGCGGAGATAATGGTCCATCTCGAAATGATCTCCCGGAACAATGAGCACACTTTTTTCTTCAATAAGCTTATAGGCGAGCTGGGTGGAGTTTATCCTTAAATTGTAGCGAACAAAGGCTATGGCTCCAGCCTGGGGGGGGATGAATGTAAAGATATCGCTGTGTTCCTTAAGCCAGGACTCAAGCACAGGAAGATTTGCCTTCAAGATGTCCCTTGTTCTTTTCAGGATTTTTTCTCTATTCCTGGGAGTGAGGGCTATTTGAGCGAGTCGGTCGCTTAAGATAGATGGGGCTATGGTTGTGTAATCATGGTAAGGCCAGGTTTTTTTGATAAAATCTTCAGGGGCAACAATCCAGCCTACTCTTAAGCCTGGAAGGCCGTAAGCTTTGGAGAGACCATTGACCACGATCACCTTCTCATACTTCCCATAAAAACTTGGGGTAATCTCGTTTTCCAATTCTGCACCTTGGTAGACTTCATCAGCAAGAATCCAAGCATCAGCTTCTTGGGCGAGGCTTATGATAGTCTTCACGGTTTCTTCACTCAAAATAGCTCCGGTAGGATTGTTAGGATTAGTGACAATAATCATCTTCGTCTTATCCGTGATCAATTTTTTCAATTCTTCCACATCAGGAGCCCACTTCAAATTCTCTTTAAGGAAAAAGGGTTTAACGATTGCACCAAATGCCCTTGTAAGGCCCCACATTTGCATATAATTGGGAAGCATAAACAGTACCTCATCACCAGGCTCGATGTTACTCCAGATTAGAACGAAATTGGCTTCTGCAGAGCCATTAGTAACCAAAATTTGATCTATGTTTGATCCAGGATAAAGTCTGGATATAGTTTCTCTTAGCTCTGGAGTTCCATTTGTCTGGCAGTAGCCGAGTTCTAAACTCAAGAGTTCATCTAATTCTTCTTGATTGATGAGTTCTTGGAGGGCTAGGGGGTGGACGCCACTTTCTGAGAGATTATATTTCACGACGTTTTCCCAGGTAGATTGCATACGCTCCATTTTAAATGGTTCTATTTTCATGGCTTTTTCCTTTTATATGTTTTTTCCTTGCAAAAATAAGTTAACCCATAACTCAGATAAAAAGTAGCTATTTATTTTAATTAACAGAGTCACGGACTAACGGACACACGGACTCGCAGGATTATTTATATCTCTACTTTAAAAACACCTTTAAGAACGAAACCAACAATTATTGATAAGGCAAAATAAGCGATTATCCAGTGAATATGCCATCCGAAAAGATTCATGTGTTTTGATGAGTATTTGATCTCAATGTTTTTAACAGGCTGTTCAGAGGGAAGGGGTTGCTCTCCTGGATTAAACAATTCATCAATGAAGTTTCGGCGCATTTTGATTGGAGAAATCTTAGTGAGCGGTTTTTGAGCCACAGCTACTTTTTTTGTAAAACTCTGGCCGTTTACCTGGAATGTAAGAATATGAATTCCTTTTTCCTTTGCCCTCAACCGCCAATTTATCTCATTTTCCTCTTCAATTCGTAAAGGAGCGGTTTCGATGAAAAGGGATTGAGAAGGCTGAACACTGATATTTACATCGAGCAGATTTTGATCCTCTTTCAATCTCACTTTCAAGATTGTTTCCTCACCGGGTTTTAATGAGTGATAGCCAAACCAGAGGTTAAGCTGAATAAGGATAAGAACTAAAGGAATAATCATTACCAGTAAGGGTTTTCCTGAATAACCGATGTATCTTAAATTTGAGAGAAGAATGTTTCCCTGTGCTTTGAGAGATAGGGCGAGGCTGTCTTTAAAAAGGCGGAGTTCGAGTAAATGGGCCTTAATCTTATTTTTAACTTTTCTTATGCCTTCTTGATTGGAAGTAAACCGGAAGATGAAAAGCATCAAAAGTCCTGTTAAAAATGAGATAAGAATCATGCCTATCCAGGGGCTAAGGCTTCTAAAGGGCAGAAAGATGATTTCAAAAACCTTGCCGAAGAGAGAATTAAATATCCACATCGTAAACTCTAGTTAGGGCTTGATGAATCAAATCTCTACAAATATATTCTTGTTCCTCCTTATTGTTTAGTTTTCACTTCTGACTCTTTCTATGAAATGTAGCCGAGTCCTTTTAATTTTTTTTTAATTTCTTCTTCTGATTCTGATTCGTCGAGTTTGGAGATTTCTTTTTCTAGGCAGTGAGTGATGAATTCTTCTGGCGAAGAATAACCAGCTAATTCAGCGTATTTTTTAACCTTATCCATTAAATTTTTGTCTAACTTTACCTTCGTTTTGGCCATTTTTTCTCCTAGCCCAAATTTTAAAAGAGCTAAACTAGCCAGTCTAGCTAGTCCAGCGATAATATAGATTTTCCAATCATCTCCTTAGGTTTATCAATTTCAAAGATGTCCAGGATAGTAGCTGTCAAATCATAAAGTGCAGGATACTCGACTTTGCATTGGCGATTGGCCAGTAGAATTCCTGGAATTACCTCTGGATCCATGCAGTGGTCGCCGCTCCATTTTTCTTCGTTATCTTCAAGGATATTTCTTGGGATTCTTCCTAAGGGTGTGCTCCAGGATGCTCGGTAGCCTCGATTATAGCCGACAATAATCTCAGGAGCTTCATCAACAAATTGTCCCCGGTAGACATCCTTGGAGACATAAGCCCTCGAGACAACCCTTTTGCCTGTTTTCGGGTCTTTGACTTGTTCTAATTTATCCGCAATTTCTCTAATCAGTGCTTCCTTCCCGGCACCTGGATTCACAATGCCTTCTCCTTCTCTCCCTGCCTGGTTTATAAAGAGACTGTTTATACCATAGGCATAAGCCTTTGTTCTTGACCAATTAGTGTTCGCAAAAAACTCTTGCTCCCCCTGTTTCCATTCGTTTCTGAGGCGGAGATAGCCGTTTTCCTTAAGCCAGGAGTTTAAATTGAAGGAGCGGCGAAAAGGAGTGAACCCGTGATCGGACATGACCATCAGGATTGTGTTTTTATCCATCTTGTCCATGGTTTTGGCCAGCAGCTTATCCATTTCGATGTAGATGTTCTCGATAGCTTTTCCGTATTTCGAAGCAAGATCCGGGTCATAGAGAGGATGCTCCTTGTCAATAAGTCGCCAGAACATGTGCTGCCTCTGGTCAGTGCTGGAGACGTAATAAAACAGAAGCCCGGAATCAAACCTCGATAATTCATAGTCAAATATTTCCATCCGCTCTTTCAACACAATATTATCCTGATCTAGGAATTCGCCGTCATCAAACACCCCATGGTCAAGGGCTTTTGTATCAGCAGGCAAACCTTGGGTATAGAAAGCTCCGAATTTCTTTGCCAGTTCTTCTGCATAATCTTTGGGCGTAGAAATGGGAAATGCAGGATTTTTAGGGTCGATATTTATTGGTGAAATGTAGAGCTTAAATTCAGGATGAACCTGCTTGAGGTAAAACCTGCAAATTCCGGGCACACTCTGGGTTGGGATCATAGAGAAATGAATCCTTTTCCAGTCACTCCATTCTCCTTCTTTCAGGATAAATTCATGATCCTGGATGACAATCTTGGCCACAGGGTTCACAGGATCGATAAAAACCTTGAAATCTATGGCTGTTTCAGGTCTATCTTTTAAAAAAGTGTTCGTAGGACCAGGGAGTTTGGCCTCCACCCTGTTTCCGATTAGGTAGACTTCGTGGATTCTTCCTCCACCAATGTCTTCCTTCAATTCCAAGAATTCTGTCGTATAATAGTTGAAAAGTCCAGGATTTCCGAGAATATCAGTGGTTCCCATTCCGGATAGTGTTCGTTGTTTTGATTGCACTGGAGGGTAGTTGGAAGGCATTTTAAAGATTGTGGCTGGGATATCATAATCTTCAAGAATCTGCCAGAAAGCCCTTCCTTTGCGTAAATTATTAATCTTTCCGCCTGATAGAGGAAGGACATAGTTTCCGATCTTTAACGTCTTCTTTGCTTCTTCTGCAGTAGCCCCAGAAAATATAGGAATGTAGATTTCCGGGTCTCGGTGGAGGAAGTCAAAGATAGCATGCCCTCCTGGATCAGCACCGGTGATAAAATTTGACCAGGCAACAGGGCTCTGGGGGGGGAGGCTTGTCCTAAGGGATTTGAAATCTCCCAAGTTTCTTAGCCGCTTGAAATTGGGAAGTTTTCCTTGTTCCATCCAGACTTCCACAAGATGAGGATCCATCCCGTCAAGACCAAGGATGATAAGCTTTTTTTCAGTTTCCCTCTTTCCTAGTGCTCTTATTACAGGCGCTGAGGTTCCTCCTAAAGTTAACAGCGAACCTGCAGTTAAGCCAAGTTTGATAAATTCTCTTCTATTTATTTTCATTTTTTCTTTCCTTTTCACTCGGTGAAAAGATTTTGAACATCTATCAAAGAATGGCCATCGATGTGGTTTGGAACTTGAAGTCCAAAAAACTCGAGAGCAGTCGGGGCTATATCCATGATAGATGGAGTTTTAGTGTTGATTTTATGGTTACAAAAGAAGATGCCAGGCACGATTCTTGGATCAATGCAGTGATCTCCACTCCAGGCCTTTGGGTTGTGTTCAAAGAGGGAGCTATTGACTTTTCCTGTGACTGAAGCCCAAGAAACTCGATACCCTTCGTTGTAGCCTACCAGAAAATCAGGGCAATTTTCTTTATAAGGACCAGGAGGGAGCTCATCTCGATCAAAGATTTTATTGATGGCGATTGTGCCGTTTTCCTCATCTTTGAGGCCGTTGAGCTTGGCTGCCAGTTCTGCTTTCAAGGTTTTTGTCTCTTCCCCTGGATTAACTGTTCCTTTTGCCTCCCTTCCTTTCTGGTTTATGTAGAGTCCGCCAAGACCCAGGGCGTAAGCTTTAGTCTTTTCCCAATCAACATCCTTGAACCACTCATCGCTTTCCGCCTTGCCCTCTTTTAAGGAAAGATAACCATTTAAGTAAAGCCATGAATTCAGGTTAACACCCCGGCGGAAAGATTTAAAGCCGTGGTCAGACATGACAATGAGGATACTTTTCTTGTCCAGTTTTTCTCTTATTCTCCCGACCAATTCATCCATTTTATGGTAGAGGTCGTCTATAACCTTGTGGCTCATTTTGGCTTGCGGGCTTTTTAGAGCAGGATGTTTTTCATCCATATACCGCCAGAACATATGCTGTATGCTGTCCGTGGTTTCGAAAACACAAGTAACCACTCCTTTTTTGGTTTTGTCCATGGCGTTGAACAACATGTTTTCCCATTCTTTGTGATTGGCGTAGGTCAATTCCAAGAAGGCCTCTTCACTGATAACCTCTTCGTTGAGAGCCCAAGTGTCATTGGCTTCGCCCAGGGTTATGAAGCTCCCTAGGAGTTTGGCTAAATAGATGGAGTATATGAAAGGATGGGAAATGGGAAGGGCTGGTTTTTCAGGGTCGATGTTTAGGGGAGTGATGTACATTTCGAAGTGGGGAGAAATCTGGGTGATATAAAATTTGCATATCGCCTTTATCTTCATTCCAAGACCTGGACGGAAAGTGATTCTTTTCCAGTCAGAGAACGTATTCTTTTCCAAGCTGAATTTTTGACCGGAGACCTCAAGATGCGCCTGCTCTTTTTCCTTGTCGAGAAGTATGGTGAGAGGGAGACGGAGTTCCTCCTCTTTTTTTAGAAGGGAGTTTTCTGGACCTGAAATGTGTGTTTTGACAATGTTGTCCTCGATTTTAACAGGTATGGTCATTCCCTCTTCCCGTTTCTTGATGTTTTCTTCATCTGAAGTATAAAAAGAGAATGTTCCCTGGCTTCCCTTGAGGTCAGGTGCACACATGCCAGAGAGAAGATGGCCCCGGAATTTTTCTGGAGGGAAAGTAATGGGGACTCTTAGGATTGTGCAGAAGATACCTTTTTCTCCAAGGATTTTCCAGAAGGGGACACTCTTGCGCATTCCCCTAATTTCCGGCTTTGATAGAGGGATGTTGTATTTTCCAAAAGAGAGGACTCTCTTAGGATTGCCGATCCGAGCAGAAGAAAGATCAGGCATATAATTGTTAGGGTCTCTGCTTAGAAAATCAAAAATGTTGTGTTTTGAAGGATTGGTTCCCGTCATGAATGAGGACCAGGCTACAGGAGAAATGGCCGGAGTTGTTGTCTGGAGTTTGGCGTAGGTTCCTTCTTTTTTTATCTTCGAAAAATTAGGCAGCTTCCCTTCAGACAAGTATTTTTCAACAAGAGTTGGTTCGAGTCCATCCAATCCAACAATGACCAGTTTATTTATCTTGCTTTTCCTGTATGCTCTTTGACCTTTTATCACCCGGAGAAGAAAACGGAAGGGCCAGGAGAGAAACGAAAAAACAGCCAGGAAAAAAGTCAGAAGAAGGACAAGGAAAGAAGAAAGGAAGGCAAAACCCGCACCAGGTCCTATGTAGGCTTCAAGCGGCAAAGCAAGAAATAAGAAGAGACCGAAGAGAATAAAAAGATTTTTATTGATTTTTTTTATCATACCTAACCCAAAAAGTTTTTAAGGATTATATCTGCTAAATCTGATATAGAAAGCTCTCGGCCCCAATCTCTTTTGGCCCAGAAAAAGGCATCATCCCAAGTATGCATGCCTTGGAGATTTGTCCGGCCGAAAACATCCCTTTTCTTGACTGAACCTTTCATATCAAACCCATACTCAGAGAGAACGATTAAATCTGGCCCCTCCAAAAGATAAGGCCCTGAATAAATTTCTTCGACATCAAAAACTTTCCTGATGACTTTTCTTCCATCATATTCCAGCTTTTCCAGTTCCTTTTTAATCTCTTCTTTTAAAGATTTTTTCTCAGAAATTTCAACATTGCCTCTGGGATATTTATCTTTCAGGTTGAGATAAATACGATTAGGGTCTAAAGCGAATGCTCGGCTCGACTCAGAAATCTCATCCAGGCTTTCTGGCGAGGAATTCTCGAAATTTAAGTATCCTTTTTTCATCAGCCAAGCGTTTAGATAAACTTCCTGTTCAATCTTGGCAAATCCGTGGTCTGAAAGAAGATAGAGACCGTCGTTATCTTCGGTTAATTTTTGGAATGAGGTAACTATATCATTTAATACTCCATCAACTCGGCCGTAGTAGTCGAGGAAATTCTGGTGATACTGGTGATTTTCATCTTCATAGGCAGACCACAAGAAATGCTGGAGTCTATCAGTTCCAGTGATTACGAATTCGAAATAATCCCAATCTTCTTTCCAGAAAAAATTCAATGCCTTTTTCCGTCCTTCCAGGGTTTTATCCAGTTCTTTCCAGAGAACAGTATGGTCTTCTCTTGATTTAAGGGTGTCAATGTCTATCTGATAACCCATTTGCTCTAGGGTGGCCTTGTAAGAGAGGGGATAGACAGCCTTAACCAATTCGATGGCCACAAAACCTGAAATCAAGATTCCGTTAATTTGCCGAGCAGGGTAGGTAGAGGGCTGGTTGATAATGATGCACCTTTTTTTCTTGTTGCTGAGAAGGTCCCAGAAGGTTTCTTTTTTTAAATCAAGAAAGTTGGGAAAGCGAAGCTCGTAGGAATTTGTCTTGAGGTCGGTGAAACCGAAAATTCCATGAGTTGCAGGATTTGTCCCTGTCATGAAGTTAGTCCAGCTAACAGCTGAAATCTCGGGAAGGCTTGCCCTTAACTTATGAAGGTGACCTGAATCAATAAGCTTTCCAGTTGCTGGCATTATTCCCGTTTGGGCAAGCTTTAGGAGTAGGGAATAGGGCACTCCATCCAGACCTATGACACAGACTCGTTTTTTCTTTTTTTTCTTCAAGAACGCCATTGGAACAAGCTATTATAACAGCAAGGTCTGTATTGTCAATGACAAACTAGACTGGCTGGACTAGCCAGACATTTAATATCTTTTGTCTATTTGAAATGTTGTTTGATAAATCAAACCCCTACAAATTTACTATTTGGAGTCAAGGATGATTCGGGCGTCCACGATGGTGCATCCTGTCCCTTTTTCATGAACAATCAAGGGGTTTATGTCTAATTCTTTTATTTCATCGAAATCTGAAACAAGTTGAGACAGCCTTTTCAGGCATTCCTCGATTGCTTTAATGTCATAAACAGGTCCCCCTCTAAAGCCATCCAGTATGCTGTGAGTTTTTGTTCTTTTGATCATCATGGTGGCTGTAAGCTCGCGGATTGGAGCCAGTCGGAAAGTTACATCCTCTAAGACCTCGACATAAATGCCACCTAATCCAAACATTAATATTGGGCCAAACTGAGGATCCCTGTTCATTCCCAATATGATTTCTTTACCTTGAGGAGCCATTTCCTCTATTATGATTCCTGTGATTTTAGCCTTTGGTTTCTTGGCGCGGACATTTCTCAGGATTTCACGATAAGCAAGGTGCACTTCTCTCTGATTTTTTAGATTGAGCTTGACTCCTCCATAATCGAATTTATGAATAATGTCGGGGGATGCGATTTTCAAGACTACAGGGTACCCAAATTTTGATGCTGCCTCTACAGCCTGTTTTTCATTCTTAGCAAGGGCGGATTTAATCACGGGAAAATTGTAGGCTTTGAGAACTTGATAGGCTTCATGTTCTAAAAGAAATCGCCGCCCTTCACTCTTTGTAGACTTAATGATTTCTTTTGCCTGTGCTTTGTTTACTTTGAATTTTTTTATGCCTGTTTTAGGACGGTTAAGCCACCATGTGTATTTGGTCATTTCAGAAAGCACCCTGGCTGCTGATTCAGGAAACCGGTAAGCTGGAATACCATTTTCCTCGAGTATTTCCACCCCCTTCGAGACATCGTAGACTCCTAAAAAACAGCATAAGATAGGTTTTATAAATTCTTTAGCCGTTTTTACGATTGACTCAGCGATTTTTTCGACATTAGTGAAAGAGGCAGGAGTCAGGATGACTATAGAGGAATGAACATTTCTATCTTTCAGGATTTCCCTGAGAGAGGCTTCATACCGGTCCTGTTGAGCATCGGCGATCAAATCAACAGGATTTTTAGAACTTGCTGTGGCAGGAAGGATTTTCTTAAGAGTTTGTTTGGTTTTTTGACTGAAGGAGGCAATATTCAACCCATAGTGAATACATGAATCAGTAGCCAAAATTCCTGGCCCTCCAGAATTGGTGAGGATGGCTACATTTTTTCCCTGTGGCAAGGGCTGGCTTGAAAAACCCTTTACATAATCAAAAAGCTCTTCCATGGTGCCTACTCTGAGTACACCACATTGTTCGAAAATTGCATCGTAGACTCTATCAGAACCGGCTAAGGAACCAGTGTGGGAAGAAGCTGCTCTCGCACCCAATGCAGTGCTTCCGGCTTTAAGAGCTATGATCGGTTTGGGATTTGTAGTGCTGCTTGTTGTTTCACGAGCTACTCTCATGAATTCTCTTCCGTTAACTAGGTCTTCTAAGTACATCAAGATGACATCAGTCTTGGGATCATTTTTTAGATAAAGCAAAAGTTCATTTTCATTTATGTCTGCTTTGTTTCCCATGCTGATAAACTTGGAGAAGCCGATGTTCGATTCTTTAGCGTATTCCAAGACAGCCACACAGAGAGCTCCGCTTTGAGAGATAAAAGCTATGTTTCCTTCTTTGGGAAACAGCATACCGAAGGTGGCATTCATAGAAGATTTAAGGTCAGTGTTGATTACGCCTAGACAATTCGGCCCTACCAACGAAATGTCGTACTTTTGAATGATGCACTGGACTTTTTTCTCAAGCTCTATCCCTTCTCCCCCAATTTCTTTGAAGCCTGCTGAGATTATTATGACTCCCTTAGTTCCTTTCTGGCCGCATTCCTCCAGGACCGCTGGAACGAAATGGCTAGGAACAATGATAACTGCAAGGTCGATTTCATCCGGAATTTCCATCACTGTTGGGTAACATTTAACTCCTAAAATTCCCTTGGCCTTTGGGTTTACGGGGTAAACAATCCCTTGAATGCGGCTGCCAATTATGTTGGCTAAAAGGGATTGACCGACGCTTCCAGGCTTTCTAGAAGCGCCGATGACTGCTATTGATTTAGGGTAGAAAATTGAGTTAAGTTTGTCCATTTCTTTATCCTTTGCATGTTTCATACCTGGCTGACTTACCGTAAAATTACTTATTTTCAGGCTGATCCAGAGCCTTCAAGACATGCTCGAGGAAAGTCTCCTCTGGAACGGCTCCTTCTATGAATTCTGTTTCGTTTATAACTGTTTTTGGGACTCCAGAGACATTATACTTTTGAGTAAGATGGGGAAATTCTGTGGCTTCAACCATTTCCGATTTTATAAAAGGAGATTCAAGTGCGAATTGATGTCCTAATCTAACAGACATAGTACAGTAAGGACAGGTTGGAGTGACAAAGACCTGGATGTGAATGTCTTTGTTGATCCCCTTGAGAGCATCTCTTGTTTTCTGACTTAGGTTGGTTTTGTCTTTGGAGACATCGACAATTGCCTCTATGAGACTGCCGTATTCGTATCCAGAAGGGATACCAAAGAACCTTATTCCGACGTCCTTTTCGCCAATGATAATCGCAGCAGGAATTTTTTCGATTCCATATTCAGCTGCCTTTTCTTTGTCTGCTACAAAGTCATATGTGGTGAGCGTTAATTTGTCTGAAAAAGAACTGACTTCTTCCAGAAGCTGTTTTGTTTCTTTGCAGAACAGACATTCTTGTCCCTTAAGATGCTCAGGAAGAACCAGCCG
>Ga0114921_10000200_pt1 | contig 24756 bp, 19 predicted proteins | sample BentaG_FD_87016 | JGI IMG/M metagenome (GOLD analysis project Ga0114921, IMG submission 87016) | Deep subsurface microbial communities from South Atlantic Ocean to uncover new lineages of life (NeLLi) - Benguela_00093 metaG | ecosystem: Environmental > Aquatic > Marine > Oceanic > Sediment ... | reverse complement strand
TTGACATTTCATAAGAAGCTATTCAAGGTGAAAAAAAGCAAGATTCGCTTTTTTGCTAAGAAGATCTTGTTTATCTTCCACCTAAATGAAATATAAAATCAGATCATCATTATCTTAAGAACGTTATAGGGATCGATAAATGTCAAATGTAAAGATTTGACCCCTTTGGTGTTATGGGGATCGATAAATGTCAAATGTAAAGATTTGACCCCTTTGGTGAAATTTGACCCCTTTGGTGAAAGAGAAAGGGCGATACGTCTTACAATGTATCGCCCTTTCTAGGTTTGGAAAAGACTTTTAAGGAGAGCTAATCTTAATCAATTTAGCTAGAAGCAGCAGAAGCGGTCTTTGGAGCACGAATCCAGGAACCATTCCACATAACTAAATCATTGTTGAAATCGGCCATAGAGTCGACGATAAAGAGTCCAGCCTCTGGATCATCTTCATTGAAGGAAAAAGTTTCTGCTGATTTGTCGCGGGTCAAGGAAACAACTACAAAATCATCCGTACCTGCGCCAGTGACTCCATAATTTCCGTCTGCAGCAAGGCCGCAATAGATATAAAAATTAGTGCCCCACTGGTCTGTGATAGGAAGAACTTTAACATAGAACGGAGAAATGTCATCATAAAAGGCTGTAGTGGCATCATAGGTGCCATCCTGCGTGGGAGCAATTCCATGGTCAGTCACATAGTCAGCAATAGATGTGGAAATGGTGGCAATATCCTTCATGGTGCTTTTCTGTTTAGCCTTCTGGATAGCTGTTAGAGCATTGGGAATAAGAAGAGCTGCCAGAATACCGATAATAGCAACAACGATAAGTAGCTCGATGAGTGTAAAACCTCTCATCCTTTTTAACATTTAAACCTCCTCTTCCTGGCTTCACTTATTTAGTCGACCAGGAATCATAAAAATTTAAATCTATTCTGATGCTTATAAAATAGCAAAATTTATGCCAAGTCTGTTATTAATGTAATTTATTGATAATAAATAAATTACTATGTTATCTTTCGAATCGCCTTTCCTTATTTTTAACACTTTTTGCTAAAAAAAGACAATAAATGTCATTTTTTTGGAAAATAGTCATATTTTCCACTCTTTACTTCTTCTTTCCCCCCTGTTTGATCTCATAAATGGAATTTATCGATAAAATATCTCAATGACCTGTAGCTGATTCCCAGGAGAGAAGCAGTTTTTTTAAGGTTCCCCCCCGATTCTAGGCGAGCCTGTTTTATGTAATTCTGAGAAATTTCTTCCAAGTAGGAATTGAGATTAAACCCAGGATTAAGATGTAAGGAAAGTTCTTCATCCTGAGGAGATGTTAAGAGTTCTTTAGGCAGGCTATTTTCATTAATTATCTCAGAATCCTCGATAGCGACAGCCCTCTCAATAACATTTTCCAGCTCTCTCACATTTCCCGGCCAGGAATAGGACTCGAAAATACTCATGGCTTTGGGAGAAATCTTTTTAATCTCTTTCCCCATCCGCTCACAGTACTTTTTAAGGAAATGTGTAACAAGAAGTGGTAAATCCTCTCTCTTCTCTCTTAAGAGAGGCATCTTAAAAGATATGATGTTCAATCGATAGAACAGATCTTCTCTGAATTCTCCATCTTTAATTTTCTGTTTTAGGTCCTGATTGGATGCCGCTATAATCCGTACATCAACGGGAACTTCCTCTGTGTCTCCTACTTTCCTTATCTTTTTTTCCTGGAGTGCCCTTAAAAGTTTAACCTGTGTTAAGGGTAAAGTCGCTCCAACTTCATCTAAAAACAAAGTTCCTTCTTGGGCAACCTCAAACATCCCTTTCTTATTAGCAACAGCTCCAGTGAAAGAGCCTCTGACATGACCGAAAAGCTCACTCTCTAGTAGATTTTCTGGAAGGGCCCCACAGTTTATGGAAACAAATTGGTTTTTATGGCGAGGACTCAAAGAATGAATGGCCTTGGCAGCAACTTCCTTTCCTGTCCCGCTTTCTCCTGTTATGAGAATAGTGGAATCAGTAGTTGCAATCTTTTCGATTAAGCTGAATACCTCCATCATCTTCTTACTCTTACCCACCATTTTCTCATAACTGTACTTCTTTCTTAACTCTTTCTTCAGAAAGATATTCTCCAGCCTCAACTTTTTTTGTTCCAGTGCATTGGCCACAATGATTTTCAATTCATCTATCTCAAACGGTTTCATAACATAATCTGTAGCACCGATCTTCAAAGCTTCGACAGCCTGCTTAATACTTCCGTAAGCTGTCATCATGATCACTGGAATATCCTGTTTTTTCTCTTTAACATGTTTTAAGATTTCCATCCCGCTTATCTGCGGCATCTTTATATCACAGACAATAAGATCAAAATCTTTTTTATTTATCACTTCAATGGCATTCGGAGAAGAGAGGCAGGTCTCCACTTTCCAGCCCTCTTTTTTAAAGACGACCGACAGAAGATGGAGAATACTCTTTTCATCGTCAATGATGAGTATCTTTTTCATCGCCCTAATACTTCTTCCTCTTATTTGGTTTCGATTATGCTTCTCGTGGGAAAAGTTATAACTACCTCAGTACCTTTATTGATTTCAGAATCTATGTGAATTTTTCCCTCATAATCGCTAACTATCTGGTGAACAATGGACATACCAAGACCCCGTCCATTATCAAAATCGGAATAAAAAGGCTCGAAAATCTTTTCTTTTTGTTCCTCTGTCATTCCTTTTCCTGTATCGGAAATTCTTATCTGGAATTCATTGTACCTCTTCAAGTCAAAATTTATGGATAAAGTTCCCCCTTCAGGCATAGCTTTAATAGCGTTCTTTAAGATATTCCAGAATATCTGCTTGAACTGGTTAATACTTCCATAATAGGGAATCTCTTTAGAATCATAATTGCCTTCCAAGCGGTAATTTGAATTCAGTTCGCCGCTTCCATGAAGGATGGTTAAAACCTCTCTTAAAATAGTTGAGAGCTCAATAAGGGAGAAGACTTGCTTCCCTGGTGTGGCAAAATCCAAGAATTGATCGATGGATTGAGAAGCTCTTCTTGACTCCATGAGGATAATTTCCATCAACCCTCTTTGTTCCCCGTCCAATTCTAATTCATTCTTAAGAACTTGAACAGAACCAGATATGGCAGCCAGTGGATTCCTTACTTCGTGGGCAATACTGGCTGAAACTTGGCCAGTTATTGCAAGACGGTCTTTAATCTCAAGCTCTTTCTGTGCCAGACGGAGTTGCGCTTTTGCTCTTCTCAGATTACCTGTTAAATAATTGATTAAAAAAGCGATAATGAAAAAGATGACCCACGCCATTAGAATATTGAAGAAGACGAAACCCGGAGTTAATTCCATGTATTGATCCGGACTGAAATAAGGAACGATTCCAAAAAACATAAAATCTATAAGCACTCCAAAAACGAAAGCGGACAAGGCTGCTACAAGAATAGCAGCTTTAGATGATACAATGACACTTGCCGCAATTATCCCGAAAATATAGAGGAAGTAGAAAGAGCCGTTCAATCCACCAGAAATATAAACAAGTCCAGTAATCAAAAGAATATCAAAAATGATTTGAATGTATACCTGCAGTGTATAATTCTCAGTTTTCAGATAAAGAATGAAGTAGATTATAGATAATACATAACTACAATAGACTATATAATATACAGGGTCGAGCAACAGGAATCTGGATGTGCTAAACTGAATAATTACAGAGGAAACAAATAGAGACGTTAGGGCGACCAAGCGCAGGATAATAAACCAGAAGACGTACCTTTTCCTTTCTGCATTCGTCTTAACATCCGATTTTTCGTACTTATTCATCTTATTCCTTGTGTTCTTCTCCCCTCTATCCTGGCTCTCTCACCCCCGAGGAGAGCCATTCTCGCTTTCTCCCTCTTCTTTTAAAACTGCTGCAACAGGGCAAAAATGGGAAGGTACATGGAAAGGACAATACCACCTATCAATGCTCCTACGCCAATAAGAAGAATAGGTTCCAACAAAGAAAGGAGAGAAGCAACAGAAGCTGAAACCTCGTCATCAAAAAAATCGGCTATTTTAAGCAGCATATCATCCAGAGTACCAGTAGCCTCTCCAACGCTTACCATCTGGGTGACCATAAAAGGAAACTGTTTTGCTTCTTTCAGAGCATCAGTAAAGTTATTTCCCTCAGATACACTCCTCCGCGCCTCATTGACGCTGTCCTCTATAATAGCATTACCTGAAGTTGCAGAGCTAATTTTCAAGCTCTCCAAGATAGGCACTCCTCCGGAAAGAAGAGTGCTCAGAGTCCGAGCCAGCCTAGATATGGCAACTTTCCTCATAATTTCTCCAAAAAGAGGCATTCTCAATGAAGCCCTGTCAAAAGCACGGCGTCCTCCGGGAGTTCTTTTCAGGTACCTAAAAAGAATGAAAAGACCGATAACAGAAAGAAAAATATACAAGATATAATTTTGAATGAAGTTACTGATGATAACAACGACTTGAGTAATGAAAGGAAGTTCAGCTCCTAATTCAAGAAAGAGGTTAGCAAAAACAGGAACAATTTTCCACATCATGAAAACAGATACTAATGCAGCAAAGATTATAATAGCTGAAGGATAGGTTATTGCCTGTGTGACCTGGGACCTTAATTTCACTATTTTTTCTATGTACTCTGCTAAACGAGTGAGAACCACGTCAAGGGAACCACTCTGCTCTCCTGAAGCAATTAGGTTACAATAGAGGTCATCAAAGACTTTAGGAAATTTCCGCTTAGCTTGATTCAAAGTTGAACCTGCCTCAACATCCTCCCTGACGCTTATTATACATTTTGCGAAATATTTACTCTTGGTCTGCTCTGCTAGTATGTTCAAACTTTGAATGAGAGGAAGATCGGCATTAATCAAGATAGAAAGCTGGCGGCTGTAGATAGACAAATCCTTGAGCTTTACCTTCTCCCTTTTGAGAAAAGGTATTGCAAACTCACTTTTTTTCCTAACTAAGTTAAAAACAGTTATTTGCTCTTTCTCAAGAATCTTCGCCGCTTCTTCTAAAGAGGCGGCTACACGCTCTCCTCTTACCATCTCTCCAAAGCGATTTCTTCCTTTCCATTCATATATAGCCAATTTCTACCCCCTATTATTTTTTTATTGACCGAGAGGTTAAATCTCCAGATTGAATGCCCAAAGCCTCCCTTCTCTGAAAGATATCCACCAACTCCTCTGGATAATATGAAACATTCATCGCTGTCTCTAAACTGATTAACTTCCTAAAATAAAGACTGGCCAAGGACTGATTGAAGGTCTGCATTCCACTTTTTTCCTGGCCGACCTGCATATTAGCGTAAATCTGGTGGGTTTTATTCTCTCTGATTAAACTCCTTATGGCAGAGTTAGGAATGAGTATTTCCATAGCCAAAGCCCTGCCTTTTCCATCAATTGTGGGCAAGAGGGATTGAGTTAGCACTGCTTCCAAATTCATGGAAAGCTGTGTTCTCACCTGAGCCTGATACTGGCCGGGGAAAATATCAATGATCCTCGATATGGTTTCAGCCGCTGAGTTTGTATGAAGAGTGGAGAAGGTAAGATGACCTGTCTCTGCCACTCGTAAACAGGCTTCAACTGTTTCTAAATCTCTCATCTCTCCCACCAAGACCACATCAGGATCTTCCCTCAAAACAGATCGAAGAGCATTTCTGTATGACAGAGTGTCAGCGTAAAGTTCCCTTTGGTTGATGATAGACTTCTTGGGAGTAAAAAAGAATTCAATCGGGTCTTCTATGGTAACAATGTGAACATCTCTTTCTTGATTTATATAGTCAATCATACAGGCCAGGGTTGTTGATTTTCCGCATCCTGTTGGTCCAGTTACAAGAACCAATCCTCGAGGCAAATAGCAAAGCTGGGATATTCTTTGGGGGATCCCCAATTTGGCAAAGCTCCATACCTCAGGAGGGATTCTCCTGAAAGCTCCTGCCACGGCTCCTTTCTGCATAAAGACATTCGCTCTGAATCGTCCTAACTCTTTCATTCCAAAGGAGAAATCAAGCTCTAACTTCTCTTCGAATATCTTTTTTTGCTTGTCCGTTAAAATACTGTAGACTATTTCCTTAGTTTCTGTTGGGGTCAGTGGTGGATGGGGAAGGGAAACCAAACGACCATGAACCCTTATTCGAGGAGGGATGTATGTTGTCAGATGTAAATCGCTGGCTCCCTCATCGACGGTGGTTCTTAACAATTCTTGAATTGGTCTAGCCATTTTATATCCTTAATCTTGCATTGTTGCTCCGAGAACTTCCTCTATTGAGGTTACTCCATCTTTTATTTTCATTAATCCGCTGCGCCGCAAGGTGAGCATTCCATGATCAATAGACTCCTTTTTTATCTTTGCGGCTGAAGCTTTTCCCAAAATCAGTTCTCTTTGTTTGTCAGTGACTTCCATTACTTCAAAAAGGGCAATTCTTCCCCTGTATCCTGTATTATTGCATTGGGTGCATCCTTTAGGTTTCCAAATGGTAACTCCCTTTGCTTCCTCTTCAGCAAATCCTATATCAACCAAAGATTTGGTAGGCACTTCATGCTTGACCCGACACTTTTTACACAGACGCCTCACCAATCGCTGGGCAACAACTAAAATGATAGAATTTGCAATCAAAAAGGGCTCAACATTCATATTCACTAATCTGTTGACTGAGCTGGCCGCATCATTTGTATGGAGTGTTGAGAGAACCAGATGACCGGTTAAGGCTGCCTTGATGGCTATATCTGCAGTTTCATAATCTCTCATCTCTCCTACGAGCATGATATCCGGATCCTGCCTTAAGAAAGATCTGAGGGTGTTGGGAAAGTTTAAACCAATTTCTTCTTTTATGTTGACTTGGTTTATTCCGGGAAAATGAAACTCAACAGGGTCCTCAGCTGTCATGATGTTTCTTTCCATCGAATTCATATTAGTGATAGCAGAATATAATGTATTTGTCTTTCCACTTCCTGTAGGACCAGTCACCAGGATAATTCCCCACGGTGATTCGATGGCCTTTTTAAATATTTTTAGAGGCTGTTTCTCAAATCCTAATTCAGTTAGGTCTAGTTTCAGCATTTCCTGGTCAAGGATACGAACAACAATCTTTTCCCCGAATATAGTCGGCACAGAGGAGACTCTCATATCAACCTTTTTCTTATCTCCATCATCAGTCTTTATGTTCATTTTCATTCGCCCGTCCTGAGGCAAGCGCTTTTCGGCAATATCCATGTTCGACATTATTTTTACGCGAGATTGCACGGCGCTCCTGAATTTTTTAGAAATATTCATAACTTCGGAAAGCATGCCGTCGACACGATATCTCACGCGTAGAGTCTTTTCATAAGGCTCTAGATGAACATCACTTGCATTCTTCTTTATAGCCTCTATCAAGACTGAGTTTACAAGGGAGATAACAGGAGCTTCCTCCTCAGATACGGCATATTCCTCTTCGTCAACTTCTTCATCTGCCTCAGCTTCAAGCTCCTCAAGGACTCTTACACTCGTATCCTCGGCTAACTCTATCTCCTCAAGTTGCTCCTTTAAGCGCATAGAATAGGATGAACCGTAATGTTTGTTAATGGCATTCTTGATCGACGATTCAGAAGCAATAACTGGCTGAATACTTAAACCAGTACGAAATTTGACATCTTCGAGAGCGGCTAAATCAGTGGGATCTACCATAGCGAGAGTTAAGAACGAACGAATGCGATGGATAGGCATAATCATGTATTTTTGAACAATCTCAGGAGGAATAAGCTTCACTACATCAGGATAGACTTCAAATTGGTCGAGATCAACATAAGGATACCCTAATTGGCGACTTAACGCCTGGGCCATTTCTCCTTCTGAAATGTATCCTAATGCTGTTATAGCAGACCCAATAGGAACTCCATTTTTTTCCTGGAAGTCTAGAGCACTGCTCAACTGCTCTTCAGTTAAGAGCTTCTCCCGCATTAGAAGGTCGCCTAAATTAGATGCCATTTTGCTTGCTCAAAGATGTATAGCAGATTTGACAATTTTTGTCAATTTTTTGTTTACCAGCTCCTACCTTTTTTTTAATAAAACGAGTTCTTCTATGATTGCAGACAGCATTTTTTCAGTCAATCACCATTGGGGAGGATTTTTAAGGTGAATTTTATCGTATCGCCCTCACCCCTAGAGGTTAGACTGAATCATCACGTCTGATGATGTCAAAAAATCTGATTTTTATAATTTGCATCAAAAGTTCTGCTGCTAGAGTTTTATTCGATACGATATACTGTTTAAAATGTATAAGAACCTAGAGTGACAATTTTTGTACATTTATGTTTAGAACACACGAATCTGATTCATTGAACTAATTGAAAGATTTCCTGAGCACAGAAAACCTGTTTTATAAAAAAGTAAGCCGTAAGAACCTTACGAATGATGCAGAAGTGCCTTGGAGCTTAAATATTTCATACAGATTTGACGCTCTTTTTACATTTTAAGTTTAAAAAAGCTCAAAATAGCATAGGCTCAGTTAATTTAAATCCAAGGGAGCGCCATTGAAAAATAAGGGGTAAGGCTGGCACGCCTGGAGGGACTCGAACCCCCGACCCGCTGCTTAGAAGGCAGCTGCTCTATCCGACTGAGCTACAGGCGCACCTAAATAAGTTTGTCTAGTTTATCTGGTTTATCTAGTTTATTTAGTTCGGGTTTGATGAAACAAAACCCTACAAATTAATTCTCACCTATGAATTAATTAATGCCTGCCTTTGAATACAATCGGGGAGATCGGATTTGAACCGACGACCTCCTGCTCCCAAGGCAGGCGCGCTAACCAGGCTGCGCCACTCCCCGTCACTCACTCTTAGTGTGTTTGCCAGGCTTCTTTATTCTACTTAAATTCACCCTGGTCTACGAGCTTGATAATATTAGCAAAGCAGGCGAAAGTTGTCAATTTCGAGGTCTTTTCAGTTCTTTTTCAATCTCTTTTCGTCTAAGCTTAACGATGATCGGTCTTCCATGAGGACAAAGAGAAAAATTGGATAACTTAAAAAGTTCTTCAGCCAAATAATTCATTTTCTCGGATGATAAAGATTCTCCTGCTTTTATAGCTGTCTTGCAGGCCAGGGTGGCTAAAAGCTTCTTTCTTTTTTCCTCGGCAGCCCCTTCTTTAATTTCTTCAATCAGAGAAAGAAAAATATCTTTAGCCTCCTCGGTATCAAAGATATCTGGAAATTCCTTTAGAGCGTAGCTCTTCCCTCCCATGGGCTCCACTCTGAAACCCATCTCTTCTAGAAGGGCCTTATTATCTTCCAGAGCAAGCTTTTGTGAAGGAGAAAGTTCAAAAAGAAACGGCAGGAGAGAAATTTTTACTGGCCATTTTCTTTGAGCATCTATTTCTTGATATTTTTCGAATAAAACCCTCTCATGAGCATTGTGCTGATCGACGATGAACAGCCCTTCCTCGTTATAGGCTATGATATAAGTATCCAGGTATTGGCCCAGAACACGAGGGTAATCTTTCTCCTCTTTCGGGAAAGGGATAGATAAGTCTCTTTTTGCGGACTTTTCCTTCCTTGGAATTTTGAAAACAGACACACCTTTTGATTCTTCTATCCTAGTACTTTCTCTCTTTTCTCCGGCTAGAGGATAAATCTCTTTAACTCCTCTTTCTTTGAGTATTGCGTCTTGAATGCCTTTGAGGATCTGGTGGAAAACAAGCTGAGAATCCCTAAACCTCACCTCTGCCTTTGCAGGATGGACATTCACATCTACTTCAGAGTAAGGGACGTAAACAATAAGGAAGGCTTCAGGAAAAAAATCTTTCTCCAAGACTCCCCTGTAAGCCTGGTTTAAGGCAGCCTGAAGGATTTTGTCTCTTACAGGACGGCGGTTCACAAAAAAATGCTGATGGGACCGGTCCGACCGCCCAGAAGGGGGCCTTGAAGCAAAGCCATAAACGTGTACATTCTCCTTATAGTTAATCTCCATGAGTCTCTCTAAGACAGATTTGCCATAGATCTGGAAAATCCTTTCCTTAAGAGTCCTTACAGGAGGGTAATTAAAGACTTCTCTTTTCCCATGAAAGAGAGAAACCCTAACCTCTGGGTAGGCAAGGGAAACGGAAGTCAGGTGTTTAACAATCATTCTCAGTTCGGCTCTGTCTGTACGGAGAAACTTTTGCCTTGCGGGTAAATTGAAGAATAAATCTCTCGTTTCAACGCTCGTTCCTCTTGGAAAAGCTGTATCTGCTACTTGAATCATCTCTTCCCCTTCTCTCTCTACTAAGGTTCCCTTATTTCCTTTTCCATCATATGTTTTAAGAATTACCCTTGATACAGCAGAAATACTGGGCAGAGCTTCTCCTCTAAAACCCAAGGTAGAAATATGAGAAAGGTCCTCTTCTTTTATGATTTTGCTTGTGGAATGCCTCTCAAAACAGAGCCCTGCATCTTCTCGGCTCATTCCATGCCCGTTGTCAGTGACTCTTATTAACTTCTTTCCTCCTGCCACTAGCTCAACTTTTACATCCTCAGCCCCCGCATCCAGAGAGTTTTCCACTAGCTCCTTGACCACAGAAAAGGGTCTTTCGATTACTTCGCCAGCAGCAATCTTTTGGGAAATTTCTGAAGGAAGAACAATGATCTTTTTCATTAAAATTATTTTATCCTACATACGTAGCTTTTTGAAAGAATAATTTATTTCATAAAAAAGGGGACAGGATCATCCCGATTAAATCTTCCAGTACTTCCAGAGTTGGGCGATTAAAAAAAGAAACGAACTCTCTCATTCTTCAGAATAAATATTTAAGGAATCTTTCAAGAACTATGTGGAAGGATTATTTCTCCTGTTACCCCATTCAAGCTCACTCTTTTTATCTTCACACGAACTTCCTCTCTCTCCGCAGGAGGACAATTAGGCACAGAAACATCTAAATAGTTCGAGGTCAAAACTCTGGCTCCTCCATTTACCTTTTTAATGACAATCCCATCCAGTTCTTTATCTATAAAAAGGCGGTGAAAATTTAACCTCTTTTGTTTAGAGAGCTTTCTCAAGTGAGATGACCTTTCTTTCTTTACTTTTTCATCAACCTGGGGCCAGGAAGATGCAGGAGTTCCCGGCCGAGGCGAGTAGGGAAAGACATGAAAGTAAGTCAGGGGCGATTGCTTCAAAAACTCGTATGTTTGTCCGAAATCCTTCTCTCGCTCTCCAGGAAAGCCGACAATGATATCTGCTCCGAGGGCGGCTTGGGCAGAATGCTCTCGCAAATGAGCCACAATCCTTCGAAAATCATCGACTTTTGTACTTCGGCCCATGCGTCTTAAAATATCATCAGAACCATGCTGTAAAGAGAGATGAAAGTGGGGACAGATCTTCCTGCTCGAAACCAAATGACCAATCAGAGAGGGATTTAAAAAGCGAGGGTCAAGAGAACTTAGTCTGATTTTCCGTAGACCTTTTAATCGCTCTATTTCCTGGAGCAACTCAAGAAATGAGCTCTTAGGGTTTAAATCATGACCATAAGAACAGAGATGAATTCCTGTCAGAACAATCTCTTTAAATCCCTGGTCGATGAATTTCTTGCCTTGAGAAAGGATTTCTTCTTTGGGTAGGCTAATACTTTTTCCCCTTACCTTAGGGATAATACAAAAAGTGCACTGAAAACTGCAGCCATCTTGAATTTTCAAAAGTGCCCTTGAGCGGAATGGCCATACCCGGGCCCAGGCTTTTTCCTGAGGAGGGATGAGAGAAAGAACCTTCTCGGCTAAATCCTTCTTTTCTGAATTGGGGAAGAGACGCCACACATGAGGCATCTCTCTCAATTCATCATAAGCCCCATCAACCAAACATCCTGTTACAATAACTCTTGCTCTTGGATTTGAACGAGAAACTTTTTTTATAAATTGCCTAACATCTCTGTCTGAACGGTGGGTCAAGGTACAAGAATTCACCAAAACAAAATCGCTCTGCAGGTAGTCCTTTTCTAAACTAACTCCATTCTTCTGAAATTCATCAGCCCAGAGAAAGGCTTCAGCTTGATTAACGCGACAGCCAAAATTGTGAATCGATAGTGAAATCAAAGCTTTCTCTTCATCTTGTTAGATGAGTCTTCAACTTGAGATGCCATCTCTCTTCTGTAGCCTCTCAGCTTCTCTACCAAAGCCGGCTCCTTTAAGCTCAGTACCTGAACAGCTAGAAGGGCCGCGTTTATAGCGCCAGATTTTCCTAAACCCATAGTGGCTACTGGTACTCCCTTGGGCATTTGCACTGTAGAGAGAAGGGCATCGAAGCCATTCAGACTCGAAGCATCAACTGGAACTCCGATTACAGGTCGAATCGTATGGGCTGCAATGAAGCCAGCCAAATGAGCTGCCTTGCCAGCCACAGCAATAAAGACTTTAGCCCCTTTCTCTTCAAACGACTTGATGAGTTTTAATGTTCTCTCTGGAGATCGATGAGCAGAAGTGATCTCCAGACTGAAGGAAACTTGGAATTCCTTGAGAATATCCAAGGCTCCTTTTACGACTTCATAATCAGAATCACTCCCAATGAATATGGCAATTTCCATTATTCCTCTTCCTTTATAACGCCAATATCGCGGCGAAAATGCATTCCTTCAAAATTAATCTGTGAGATGGCCTGATATATCTTACTCATTGCCTCAGGAAGGGTATTTTCCGAAGCAGTTATTCCTAACACCCTACCACCGTTTGTGTAGAAATTATCCTCTTCATACTTAGTTCCTGCATGAAAAACATTTATACTCTCCATCTCTGAGACTTCTTTTAATCCATTTATCAATTTCCCTTTTTCATATTTCCCTGGATAACCGCCTGAAGCCAGAATCACACAGCCTGAAGGCTTGTCGCTCCACCTTAGCTCCTTTTCTAAAACATTTCCTTCGACGGCAGCCATAAGGACTTCTACTAAGTCGCTTCCCATCCTTACTACCTGTGGCTGCGTTTCAGGATCACCAAATCGACAATTGTATTCCAGAACTTTTGGACCTTCCTCGGTCAGCATCAATCCTACATACAAAACGCCTTTGAACTTTCTTCCTTCCTCAAGCATTCTGGTTACAGTGGGGATAACAATATTATCTACTACTGCTGCAAACAGCTCCTGGCTGATAAAGGGAGAAGGGGAGATGGCTCCCATCCCTCCAGTATTGGGTCCACTGTCTCCATCATAAACAGCCTTATGATCCATCGTCGTAACAAGTGGCAATATCTTTGCTCCGTCTGAAATCACGATAAAAGAGGCTTCCTTTCCTCTCAGATATTCTTCAATAAGGATCCTTTCTCCTGCCTCTCCGAACTGCTTTTCAACCATAATCAAATTTACAGCTTCATCTGCTTTGTCCTGATCCAGACAAATGATTGACCCTTTTCCCTGAGCAAGACCGTCTGCTTTCACTACTAAGGGGAAGGAAAACTCACCAGAACCTAGGATGCTTTTTGCGTCTTGTGGCGAATCAGTTACCTTAGAGACTGCACAAGGGATTTTATGACGTTCCATGAATTCCTTGGCAAAAACTTTACTGCCCTCAAGTTCGGCTGCTTTCTTATTCGGTCCAAAAATTTTTAAATCTCTTTTTTCGAATTCATCAACAATACCCAAACACAAAGGGCCCTCTGGGCCCACTACTGTCAAATCAATCTTCTCGTTAGCAGCAAATTCAGCCAATTGCTTGATGTCCGAAACATCAATGGGTACGTTCTCACCAATGCTCTGGGTCCCTGGATTTCCAGGGGCACAATACAGCATTTTAAGATGAGGACTCTGGCTAATTTTCCAGCAGAGAGCATGTTCTCGCCCTCCAGAACCAACGACTAAAATCTTCATTTTTATAAATCCTCAAAGGTAATTCTGTCAAAAAAGACGCCTACCGTCAATAAAAGCCAGTCTTCGCCTTACAGTCCTTTCTGCAAATTCTGTATGAATAAACCAGTAAAATCAGGATAAGGAAAAACACTTTTTATGATTTTCGAGACAAGCGGAATAGCTTCCTTGAGAGAAAGGCAGAATTTCATCTGAAGGAAGTTTTGCCTAAATTTTTTCACTTCCTGCTTAACCTTTTTGTCTCTGATTATAACATCTGCCATTAATCCTGCAAGGATGTCAAAATCCTTCTCCAACATCCCGAAGCGGGTCATCTCCTGTACTCCCATCCGGATACCGCTCGATTTAAGGAAAGTCTCATCATCAGGTAGGGCTTGATAATTGGTTACGATGTTGTTCTCTTCCAACCGACGTGCGATTTCCTGTCCCAATCCATATGATCTGACTCTAATCAGAACCTGATGAGTCTCGGTAAAACTATCTTTTTCATCTCCTTCCACCGCAATTCCTTTATCTTTGAGGGCCTTAGCAAAAGCCTTGGCATTATTCTGAACTTGCTTCTGGTAATCTTCCTTGAACTCGCTCATCTCGTAAACAGCCATGAGCAGAGCCAATAGAGTTCCCAAATGATGGTTGCTTGTGGAGCCAGGAAAAGCACGGCTTTTTATATCCAGCCATAAACGACGAAACTCGGAACCTTTGGGGAAATTGCCGGCAACTACACCCCGCTGTGGACCAAAAAAAGTTTTATGAGTGCTCCCAGTAATCACATCTGCCCCTTCCTCTAAGGGCACCTGAAAAACTCCGTATAAACCCAGAACATGAGCCATATCATACATGATAACTGGCCGGGGTTCCCAATCTTTAACAATTTCAAAGACAAACTTCACAGGCTCTTGATAGATGAACATGCTCTTGCCGAATATCACCAGTTCTGGTCTATGCTGTTCCAACATCTCTGCCAGTAAATCAAGGTCAGGTTTGTAAGGATTTTCCTTGAGAACCGGAAAATTTATCACATTTTCCTTTCCTGTCTCTGGATTTTCTTCCACAAAATTAAACAGGGCTCCCATGGGTTGAGAGCTGAGATGCCCTCCTTTGGTCAAGGCATTATTCATGACGCTCTTTATTCTCCGGGAAGGCTGTCCTTGAGGCCGGTTTCTATTCAGGAATCGCAGGAGCCCTTTAAACACGACTTCATTGGCCATCTGGCCACTTATCGGCCTTAATTCCACCTCTGAACAGCCAAAAAATTGAGCAAGTTCCCTGCGTACCTCCTCCTCAACTTCTCTAATAAAATCCGTACCTTGATAAAAATAGATTTCTTCTCCTTTCATAGTTCTATGCTCAGCATAGCGGCCTGAAGGATCGGATATCTCGCACATTTTCACCAAGGCAGAAGGAGTCGTTTCAGAGGGAATAAGATTAAAAGACTCTTTCTGTCTCCAATTATTGTTCTGTTCAATTTTTTGAGCTAAAGAATGAACTTTCTCATATAATGAAGACATTGCCTTTTCTCCTACCGTATAAAATTTCTTTCCTCTATTTGGAGAATTTTATCAATTCTTCTTTGGTGACGCCCTCCTTCAAACTCGGTATCAATCCAGATTTTAACAATTTTAAGGGCTTCATCTAAAGGAGTTATTCTTCCTCCCAATGTTAGACAATTTGAGTCATTATGTTTTCGGCTCATTTCAGCTGCGTATTCATCATAACAGGGAGTGGCCCTTATTCCCTTATATTTATTAGCCACCAAAGCCATTCCCAGACCCGTTCCGCAAACCAGAATTGCCCCATCAAATCCTTCTTTGATAACTTCTTGAATGGCTCTTTCACCGTAGTCCACATAATCAACTTTCTCATCAGGGCCGCAGCCAAAATCATTATGTTCTATTCCTCGCTGCGAAAGATAATCCAATATTCCCTCTTTAAGCTCAAGCCCAGCATGGTCAGAGGCTAAAGCAATCCTCATTTCTCTCTCCTTCCTTTTCAAACAGTCATTCAAGAAATAGCTGCAAGCTTAAAGTTTAAGATTGAAGATTTAAGGAAAAATGCATTTCATGCTTGTCTTACTTGCTTCGCTCCTTTGCTTATTCAAAAGAACAAAATGAGCTAAATAAACTACATAGACTAGATAAACAAGACGACCCAGACAAACGAAATTGCTATTGAATGAGATTTGTTTCTTCGGAAAAAACTTCTATTGCTTTCAATACAACAGGATCTGTCTCTCTATATGCCTTTATCCCAGCCTCTATTCCCCACAAGGATGAAAATATCTCTCTTTTCAACTCTCTCTTTATTTCCTCTTCTGCCTTAACAAATTTTTCAGGATCGAATTCAATCTTTTTTGTCTTAAGATAGTTTCTAAAATCTTCGATAAATTCAGAGCCTACCTCTAATTCTTTTCCTATTGCAATTTTATCTTGATAACTCTCAGGAACTCCTTTATCTTTTCCAATAAAAATCAACTTCTTTGAAAGAGGAGTTTTGTGTTCGGCGAACCTTCTGCCATATGAGAAAAATACACCTTTACTCATCAACTCAAACCAAAACCGAGAGCGTGAAACTTTGATCTCATAATCTGGTGAAATTCCTCCTTGACCGAGGACTTTTCGTCCTCCCGTTGTGTATCGGACTTCCCTTTCTTCTTCAGGAGTTTCCCTTCTTCCATACATATAATCTTGGAGGTGGGAGTAGTCTTTTTGAATAGACCGGCCGCTGGGTGTCAGATATTTCCCTGTGGTCAAGGCGATTGCCGTGTTAGATTTCAAAGAAAAGAGAGTCTGCACCAGTCCTTTACCGAATGAATTCTCGCCGACAATAATTCCCCGGTCGTTATCCTTTATAGCGCCAGCTACAATCTCCGAGGCACTGGCACTGCCTTGATTTATCAGAATCACAAGGGGAAGATTTTCATGCTGATTATCTCGCAAGGCTCGAAATTCTTGATCATGTTCTTTCTTCCTCCCTTTAATGATAACAATAAGGGTATCCTTCTGAAGAAACTCATCAGAAATTTCTATTGCCTGAACCAAGGGGCCGCCGGCGTTACCTCTTAAATCGAGAATGAGATTCTTCATTCCTTTCTTGGCAAGAACTTTTAACTTTTCTCTAAATTCTTTGGTTGTGGTCTCTGCAAAATTACGGATAAAAATGTAACCGATCCCATCCTGGAGGATAAAGGCGTAGGGAACACTAAGGAGAGGAACTTCACCCCTCACTACGGTCAACTCTAAAGGTTTTTCCAAGTCCTCGCGGACGATAGTTATGTTAACCTTTGTTCCTTTGGGTCCTCTCAATTTTTGAACCGCATCAAGGCTTGTTATGGGCTTTGTGCTCTCCCCGTTGATATGGGATATAATATCCCCGGCCTGAATGCCCAATCTGTAAGCTGGTGTTCCTTCGATCGGAGTAATAACCACTAAACGGTCTTCCTGCTTCTGGATCTGGATACCGAGCCCGTAGAATTTGCCCTTGAATTCTTCTCTCATCCGAGCCAAATTGTCTGTCTCGATAAAATGAGAATGAGGGTCTAGAGTCTGAAGCAAACCTTTTATGGAGGAATAAGCAAGGTTCTCGTGGTCTATATCTCGAAAATAATGCTCTTCTATTATAGAAACGACGTTGGACACCTTCTTAAGATAGAGGCTCCAAATATCCTCACCCCTGGCAGGAAGAAGAATGAGGACAAAGATAAAAAATAGGAGAAGGAGTATCTTTCTCTTCATTGTAGAAAATCTGAATTCAGATATTACCAGAGCACTCCTTCATTGTAAAGTCAAAAAAGTGCATTCTTGACTTATCTCAAACGAAGGGCTATATTTCCTATGATACTTTAGAATTCCAAAATGTTCGGAAATATTGGATTCCCTGAAATACTGGTCATCCTGGCCATTGCTCTTCTCATCTTTGGACCCAAAAAGCTGCCTGAAGTAGGCAGATCTATTGGAAGGGCTCTCAGGGAATTCCGCAGGACTTCTGATGAGATCAAGGATAAAATCGAAGAAGAAATTCAAGCAGAAGAGTTCCGCGATATAAAGAATGAAATTGAAAAGGATATAGAAGATAATGGGGAAGGTAAAAAGACATCCTAACGAGATGACCTTCCTCGAACATCTCGACGACCTCAGAAAAAGGATATTCTACTCCTTCCTCGCCCTGATCATTGCCGTCATCCCTTGCTGGTTTTTCCACAAACAAGTCTTCGACATTTTAGCCCGTCCAGTGACGAAATTTCTGCCTGAGGGAGAACAATTAGCTTACACCACCTTGACTGCTCCCTTTATGCTTTATATTAAAGTTTCTTTTTTGACTGCTATCTTTCTCACGGCCCCCTTTATCTTCCTTCAACTCTGGTATTTTATCGCTCCCGGCCTTTTTCGGAAGGAAAGAAAATATTTCATTCCCTTTGTTCTTTTTACCACAATCTTTTTCGCCTTAGGTGCTCTCTTTGGCTACCTCATCGCCTTCCCTTTTGCCTGCAGCTTTTTTCTTAAGATGGGAGCTGACTTTCAGCCTGTTATCACCGTGGACAAATATTTCAGCTTAGCTCTTAGGGTTATACTTGGGATTGCCTTGGTATTCGAGATGCCCACGCTGGTGTTTTTCCTCTCAAGAATGGGAATCATCACTTCGAGATGGATGATAAAAAATTTCAAGTATGCGGTATTGGTCATCTTCATCACAGCTGCCATCATCACTCCCAGTCCAGATATGGTGAACCAGAGTATTATTGCTTTTCCCATGCTGGCTCTGTACGGACTGGGCATTCTGATCGCCTTCATCTTTGGGAAAAAGAAAAAAAAGGAAAATGACACTGAAAAGGAAGACTTAGCTGGATAGAATGGGCGGTAAAAAAAAGGTTATTATCCGCAAATCTCCTAGCTATGACCCGCAGGCCATTGAAAAAATAATAAGAGAAGGCCTGGAAGAATATGGCCTTGGTCCAAAAATTCAAGGACAAATCACCATAAAGCCCAATGTGGTCATGGCCCATCACAAAGTGGGGCCCTCCGCGTTCACTCGCCATGAATTCCTTCATGGACTCCTCCTAGCCCTCGAGAAAGAAAAAAAGGATGATTCGAAAATCGTCATCGCTGAAAAATGCGGTGTAGGGATGCCAACTTCCAGAATATTTAGGAGGGCTGGGTACTATAAGCTGAAAAAGAATCATAAAGTAAAAATTCTTCCCATCGAGCAGGCAAGAAAAAAGGCGGTTCCACTTCATAAAGGAAAAATCCATGAAAAAATCACTACCGCCAGAGAAATCGCAGACAGAGACTTTCTTGTCTATGCACCTAAGCTGAAAAGCAATTGTCTTTCCCATGGCTTGACAGGGGCCATTAAACTCAGCTTGGGTCTTCTTTTGGACAAAAAGAGAATGTGGAACCACAACTTCAACCTTGATCAAAAAATTGTTGACCTTCTAGAAATTGGTTCTCCTGATTTTATCGCAACAGATGCCGTAGAAATCTCAATAGGAGGGAACCATATGACTCAACATGGCCGCCCTTTGGGACTAATCATTATGGCCGATAATTCCCTCGCCCATGATGTCGTCTGTGCTTCGATCTTTCATCTTGACCCAAAAACAATTTCCCATCTTCACTTAGCCCATGAGCGGGGTTATGGTCCTCTCAGCTTAGATGAAATAGAAATTAAGGGAGACGTTTCTCTCGAAGAAATCCAAAGAAAAACAAAAGACTGGAAAACTGGATTTATTAAGGTAGATAATGTGGACTGCAATATAAAGGTCCTCAGTGGCAAGCCCTATTGTACCGGCGGGTGCCACGGCGTCTTCCTGGACTGGCTTTACATGATCAAGGATAGAAAGCCAAGACTCTGGAAAAAACTTCCTCCATGGACAGTTGTCATCGGGAAATATAGAGGCGATGTTTCAGCAGAAAGATTGATGGTTATTGGAAGTTGTTCTGAAATCCAGGGAAAGGTGAAAGCACGAAAGAGACGAAAGATCAAAGGCTGCCCCCCGAGGCATAAAGATCTTGTCCTCTGGATGTTCCTGAAGACAGGCATCATGAATCCTCTTTTCAGGCTAGATCTCATCATTGACGCCTATCCTCTTTTGTTTTTCTCTTGGTGCAAGAGATTCTTCAGCGGAAGGTTCTAATCACAATTAAGCGAAATCTCATCTTCAACCATAAATGAAAAAAAAACCAAAGCTCATCGGTTTAACAGGAACGAATGGAGCAGGGAAAGGAGAGGTTGCCGTTTATCTTATAAAAAAGGGATACGATTATTTCTCCTTATCTGACCTGATCCGAGAAGAACTGGAAAAGAAAGGCGAAGAGACAAGCAGGAATAATCTCATTAAAACGGGAAATCACATCAGAGAAAAATTTGGCGCTGATATCCTTGCCCGCCGGATAATGAAAAGAATCAAAGGAAAGGCTATAATAGACAGCATTCGAAATCCCAAGGAGGTCGAGTTCTTAAGGAAGCAAAAAAATTTTATACTCCTGGCTGTAGATGCGCCGGTGGAGTTAAGATTCGAGAGAGTAAAGAGCAGAGGAAGAGATGAGTCAGCTTCGAACCTTGAAGAATTTATCCGAAAGGAAGAAGAAGAGATGACGGATTATAAGAACGGGCAGCAGTTGCACAACTGCATAAACCTCGCAGATTTTACCCTTATCAACGATGGCTTTCTGGAAGATCTGCACAAAAAGCTGGAGTCTTTATTATGAAACCAAAAAGAATATCCAAGGATGAATACTATCTTGCAATTGCCAAGGAAGTCTCCCTAAGGAGCACCTGCTTTAGACGTTCCCTGGGAGCTATCATAATTCGCGATGACCAAATCATCTCAACTGGATATGTGGGTGCACCCAGGAAAACCAGGGATAGCTTTGAGCACGGCTCCTGCCTCAGGGACAAGCTCAATATCCCTCATGGTGAACGCTACGAATTGTGCCGAAGCGTCCACGCAGAGCAGAACGCCATCATAAATGCAGCCAGAGCTGGAGTCAGTCTTCTAGGAGGCGATATGTACATCTGCGGGAGCATTTACGGTAAAGGTGAACCCATAGATGCCTTTCCTTGTTTTATCTGTAAAAAAATGATCATAAATGCTGGATTGAACCAAATCATCTGCTCCACAGCTGACGGAAAGATGAAAATTTTTACGGTCAGTGAATGGGCAAAGGAATGGCAGGAGGGGGATATTCTAGATGATACCCATCAGTACGGAGAAAGGGAAAAGAAATGAATGCATTAAAAACATGTTTATCTCTCTTCTTTATTATTTTTCTGCTCATGCCCTCTTCTTCTGCTGCATCTACTCAAGAAACGCCTTCAGCTCCACAAGTCGAAGAAAGCCTGCTTAAACTCCTGGGTATCATCCCTTCATCTGAATCAATCGATTATGTCCAAGACAAAACTCAATTTCAGCTTCACACCCTGCTCACCGAACAACGTCATCCAAAGACCCGGAATCTAAGCGAAAAAATCATGAAAGACTGTCAGTCCGGACTGGAGATGCTTTTCTCTGTGGATGAGGATATAGAGAAGCGCCTTGAAACCCTGTCTAAAGAAAATCTAAGGCAGTGCGTTCAGGCTATTCAAGAAGCTCTCCTCGAAAAACATAAAATCTACATCTACGGCTGCGGTGCAACAGGTCGTTTGGCCAAGCAGATGGAAAGTAGTTTCTGGCGACCCTTCTGGCAAAAGGTGAAGGGAAATAAGAAAATTTGGTCTAAAGTCAAGTCTCGGCTCGGGGAATCTGTAGAAGATAATCTCATCGGCGAGATGACTGGCGCAGACCGCGCACTGATAAGCTCACTTGAGGGATTCGAAGACCTCCAGCTCATCGGACGCCTTCAGCTTGAAGACCACAAGATAAAAAGAGGAGATGTGGTTATCTGTGTCACAGAAGGTGGAGAAACTTCCTCTGTCATCGGAACCATTCTGGCAGCATTAGATCAATGGAAAGTAGAAGAGACCTATTACCCCAGCAAGACCAGAAAGAAGCTCTATTTCGTCTACAACAATCCTGATGAAAAGCTCCTTCCCTTTCACCGAAGTCGAAAAGTCCTTGAAGAAAAGGGGATCACCAAGATTAATTTGACCACAGGTCCCCAAGCCATAACAGGCTCAACCCGGATGCAGGCCACCACCATCGAGACCTTTGTCATCGGCCACATCCTCCAAACGGCTCTAGAGCGCACACTCCGGAGCTTCCTCTCCAAGAAAGAAATGTCAAAACTTGGTTTCAGCCGCAAGATTGACCTAGAAAAGAAGCTTGAAGAATTCTCTTCTATACTCAAAGAAGTAGAAAGAAATATAAGCTCAATCGCCAAGTTTACAGAACTTGAAGTTCAAACATATAAGACCGGGCACTTCTCCACTTACTTTGCCCTAAAGGGCTTGATTACTGTCTTTATTGACAGTACAGAGAGGAGTCCAACCTTTCGCCTCTTTGCTCTTGACACAATCAAAGAACCGAAGCGAAAATGCTGGATTCAAGTCTGGACCCCTGCTTCCAGCCTCCAGGATGCCTGGCATGCTTTTCTCGGCCGTCCTTTTAAGGGACTATCTTCAGAATTCTATAAAAGTCCTTTCGAAGAAGAGATAGAGGATCCTTACCTTAAGCGCGCCGCTTTGGAGAGCCTAAAAGACGCAGGAGATGAGCAGCAGCTTCTGTATGATTTTTCTCTCTCTGAGTTCAACCTGAAAAATAGAGGACCCAGCAAGGGTGATCTAGGAGTCCTCGTGTGTCTGACACCCGAAGAAGATGAGCTCAAAAATGACAACTCTTCTTTCCGAAGATTCATTGACTCCTTTTTGAAAAAAGAGGCAAGGATTACTTTGATTTTTATCACCAGCGAATCAGCGAACGGAATATCAGAGCTCGTCTCCAAACTTCCTGGTTTCCAAGGGAAAGAAGGGCATTCCCTGATTGTGCTGGAAATAGAAGACAAAGACGACCCTTTCAGCCTTAACAAACAGATCGCCCTTAAAATCCTCCTCAATGCCCATTCTACTGGAGTTATGGCGCACCTGGGTAAAGTTATCGGAAACACTATGACCAATGTCAGCCCGAGCAACCTCAAGCTCATCGGCCGAGCGACCTACCTCATCCAATCCCATGTGAATGATGTCTTGACCCGTCCCGAATGGGTTAAAATCCACGGCGTCAGAAAGCCCATCTCATACGGAGAGGCGAATGCTGTCTTATTTGATGCCATAAGCTATCTAAAAAACAGAAGGAAGGAAACAGGGCAGACTGCTGAAGTTGCCCTCTCCATCATCCGCATCCTTGAATCTCTCCGCCTTAAAAAAGGCATCTCTCAGTACGAGGCTTTGAGGATTGTCAGAAATACAGGATTAGCTCAATATCTTTTGAGTATTGCCAACAGCTCAAAATAACCAGTCTATCTCCTTTGTAATTTATTTACCTGATCTCTCACTCCTCCCGATGAAATAAAAAAAGGGGGGAAATCACTCCTAATATCATCTCTAAAGAGGATTGTTTCAATTTCTGATATTTGACATAACAATAAAGACATATTAGTAAAAGAGGTTTTCTATTTTTCTGCACAAGAAGGATTCACAAAGAATTAGTCATTGAAGTGATTACTTGGTAGAAAACTCTCCTGATTATTAACAGCTGCTTACAACCTGAATGGGAGATAAAAAATTCTCTTCTTCTAACATGAACATTAAACATAAGATGAAGGATAAAGACAAAACAAAAGAACAAATTCTCAATGAATTAGCAAAGTCACGTCGACGAATTGCAGAATTCGAGAAATTAGAGACCGAACACAATTGGGCGGAAAAAGTTCAAACTTCCATATATAAAATTTCTGAGGCAGCACATTCAGCTGAGAATCTTGAGGAGCTTTATGGTTCAATCCATAACACTATTACTGAATTAATGCCTGCAAAGAATTTCTACATTGCTCTCTATGACCGAGCTTCTGAGATGCTCACTTTTCCCTGTTTTGTCGATGAATATGAGGGAAATCCTGGACCCCAAAAGTTAGAAAAAGGATTGACTGAGTATGTTCTTCGGACAGGAAGGCCTTTATTGGCATCTCCTGACGTGTTTGACGAGCTTGAAAAGAAAGGAGAGGTGGAGTCGGTTGGACCTCCGTCTATTGATTGGCTTGGAGTTCCACTAAAAGCAAAAGATAGGACGATCGGAGTGCTGACTGTTCAGAGCTATACAGAAGGCATCAGATATAGTGAAAAAGACAAAGATATTCTCACCTTCATATCTGAACAAGTGGCCATGGCGATTGAACGCAAGCAGGCAGAGGAGGCGCAGCGAGATTCCGAGGAGCGATACCACGCTTTCTTTGAGCAAGCGGCAGATTCAATTTTTCTCATTGACGCAAAGACCGGAGTCCTGGTGGAGTTCAACCAAAGGGCGCACGAGAACCTCGGTTACACCCGCAAGGAATTCGAAAAGCTCAAGATATCCGACTTTGAAGTCATTGAGTCTTCCGAGGAAATTGCGAAGCACATCGAGAAAGTCATCAAGGAAGGTGCTGACACCTTTGAAACGAAGCATAAGAAAAAGAGCGGTGAGATACGAAACATTGTGGTAAGCAGCAAGTCTATTTCTATCCGTGGGAGAGATTTCATTCAAACCATAGTCCGCGATATCACCGAACGCAAGCAGGCGGAGGAAGAACTGAGAAGTTCTGAGATGAGGTTAAAGATACTATTTGAATTCGCACCGGATGCTTATTATCTGAACGACTTAAAAGGTAATTTCATCGATGGAAATATTGCTGCAGAGAAAATAACGGGTTACACAAGGAACGAATTGATAGGGAAGAATTTTCTAAAATTAAAATTGCTTCCTCTAGCACAAATGGGAAAAGCTGCTTCACTCTTGGCCAAAAATGCACGGGGCCAAGCCACTGGACCTGACGAATTTGTTTTAAATCAGAAAGACGGCACACAAGTTGCAGTGGAAATAAGCACATTTCCA